>JABLTO010012340.1_pt1 | contig 84537 bp, 89 predicted proteins | sample 7160091 | NCBI WGS metagenome assembly JABLTO01 (sample SAMN14651225, study PRJNA627086) | human gut metagenome | isolation source: feces | host: Homo sapiens | reverse complement strand
TTTTTTTCGCTCCCGGCGTCCCCCGCGAGACAGCTTCATTAATATATCATACTCCTTACCCTAAAGTCAATACCTTTTTCGTATTTTTATTTTTCAAAAACGATTATTTTCTATTTTTTTCGATTTTTTTATAAATTAATGAAAAAGGCCTTGACTTTCTTTTTAAATTTTGCTATATTAATTGGGCTGAACAAAATCATGCGCCTGTAGCTCAGCTGGATAGAGTGACTGGCTACGAACCAGTAGGTCAGGGGTTCGAGTCCCTTCAGGCGCGCCAGAGAAAGTCGATCAGAGTAATCTGGTCGACTTTTTTGCATGCAAATTCGCCGCTCTCTTCCCAACAATCGACTTCTTTTACACTTTATGCTAGAATAAAACAAAGTATTGAATGAAAAGAGGAAGACTGTATGGAGCCTTTTCTGCTTAAACCCTCCTGCAAAGATTCTATCTGGGGCGGCACAAAACTAAAAAAACGCTTTCACAAGGAGCACTCCGTAGATATCATTTCTGAATCCTGGGAACTTTCTGTGCATCCGGCCGGACTGAGTTTGGCGGCCAGCGGTCCTAACCGCAGTGTGCCTTTGGCTGAGTTGATTAAAAATCCTGCTGTTACCGGCAATTTCGCCGCTTCTTTTACGGTTTTTCCATTGATGATCAAGTGGATTGATTCCCAACTCCCCTTATCCATTCAAGTTCATCCAGATAACGATTATGCCATGGCCCATGAACAGGATATGGGAAAAACAGAAATGTGGTATATCATCGACTGTGAACCGGATTCTTATCTATATTATGGTTTTTCAAAAGAAATTTCCCGAGAAGAATTTGCCCATCGTATTGCAGATGACACGCTGCTGGAAGTTGTCCAAAAAGTACCAGTTAAAAAAGGAGATGTTTTCTTTATCCCTTCCGGCACTCTTCATGCAATTGGTCCCGGCATTCTGTTGGCAGAAGTGCAGCAAAGCTCCAACGTTACTTACCGGATCTACGATTATGGCCGCCTGGACACTGATGGAAAGCCCCGCCAGCTTCATGTGGAAAAAGCCGTTGATGTTACAAAGCTCATTCCGATTACTGAATCATCACCGATTCCCCTCCCCCTTTCTTGTCCGCAGGATGAACTTCTGGCCTCTTGCCCTTATTTTGCGGTGATTCGCCAGCAGATTACCTCCCCAAGGCAATACAACGGAGATGCCGGTTCTTTCCATGCTTTGATGTGCGTAGAAGGGCAGGGAGTCCTTCAAACGGTTTCGGAAACATTAACCATCCCCTCCGGTGCCACCGTTTTTGTTCCGGCTGACAGCAGCGCCTTTACCATTTCAGGGAATTTGACCCTGTTGGATGTGTTTGTCCCCGACCCTGCTTTCTTTGGATAAGCGTATCTCAGTCACATCGTCTGCCCAGATCACTTACTTTTCGCAATAGGAAGACCCCTCTTCCACCGGTGACGTTCTTCAAAAATTATCCTTTGCCTTATGTTTTCGGCAAGCTTCACCATTGGAAGATCACAATATTTTTAGCTTGGATCTCCTGTGAAATTCCCTGCTTTCCCAGATAAAAATGCTTCCGCTCCCCTCACTGCTGGGGAGCATTCTTTTTGCCAATAATAAAAAAGCAGCGACGCGGAGAGCCGTCGCTGCTTTTTCCTTTTTCATTGGAATGCAAAACTTATGGTATCTTATTTTGCTTTTTTCATAGCAACCGCACCTGCAGCTACCAAAGAAACAACTGCCAGAGCAACCGCCACATTGACAAAATCAACAGAACCGGTGGCAGGGTTCTCCGTTTTATTCGATCCGGAGGAACCATTAGAGGAATCGTTGGAATCGCTGTCAGAAGCCGCAACCGTCTTCAGCTCTTTGTCAGAGATCACGTAAGAGCTCAAGGTTTTGGTTTTCAAAGTCAGGGTTCCTTCCTCTTTGTCATATTCCGCCTTGGTTTTCACCAGCTTATTTTCGGAATTCACCTCGTACAGGTACCAAGTTTTATCCATATCATTGACATTGTAGATCAAAGTGCCGTTAAAGTCAAAGGTAGGATTGCCATTAAACTGCAGGAAAGACAGGTCTGCATCTTCGTTGGCTTGTACGATAGATTTGATCACCTTCGTGGTGTAATGCATATTTACGGCAGCCTGCTCCTCCAGGCGGACATTGAAATATGCATCCACATCAGAAAAGCTGAAAGTGACGTTTTTGTTGGAAGAAGAGAATTGGTATACCGGCGCATCGTTATTCAAAACAATCTCCAACTCTGCATCTGCATCAATAGAAGCTTTTTTCCATTGTACAGTAAAATCGAAAGAATAGGTTTTCACAACGGAGTTGGTATTTTTGTGTCTCAGTTGAATATCGCCAGCAATATTCACTGCTTTGGTATCGTAGGTTTCTTTCAGCTTCAGAATCAGAGCGTCTTTTCCAGCCTCGTTCTTGCCGATGGTGACAGACTCAACCGCATCCTTACCGGAAGTCAGTTTGTTGGTCACTTTCAGATCGGAAGCTTCTACATCCACTTCCTCCAGCAATACCTCTACGGATTGGCCCGGCGTATGTTCCTGCGTATATTTGTCATTTTGATCATCTGCCTCTTCTGCAAACGCTGTCAAGCTGCTCACTGCGACGGCCGCAGCCATCATCAGGACCGCTAGGGTTTTCTTCATGGGTTTTCCTCCTTAAATTGTTTGGCGGCATGCTCTCCAACAGGCCGTTCCCATTCTGTGAAAAGAGATCTTTTTCTTCTCTTTTTTGGGACAGCCTTATTATAGAAAAAGATATGTCGCTGTTTCAACCGGTGGATTTTTCCCTCTTGCGCATTCTTTTCCATCCTTGGAAAAAGTTCTGTCTGTTCCGCCGCAAACTGTTGGAAAGGGATCTTGTTCCTGGCAAAAAAACAAAAATCTGCCTTGTATTTTTCTTTTAATCCCTTGAAAAAAGCAAATTTTTATGGTTTTCAAAAACCTTTTTTCGAAAGAAAAATAAAAATTATCATATTTTTCTGATTCTCCTGCTGCAAGCTCAGTTTCATCAGCACAGGTTATAACAAAAGCCGAATAAAAACAACCGTTCCAGCCTTCAACAGGAAGATTATTTTTATCCGGCTTTTCCACCAGAAAGTTTTTTCTTTTTTATATGAAATAGTGTTATTTACTGCCAGCAGATCCACCGCATTTATTTTTATTCAGCAGGTGCAAAATCTGCCGGGCCGTTTGCTGAACATTCAAGTTCGAAGTTTCGATTTTCACCGTTTTCATCTTCTCATATAATGGCAGACGCTGCACACTTCGATCAATCACATCCGCCTGCCGCAGGCCCGCTGTCACATCCCTCTCCAGGCGTTGACGAAGCGCCCGTTCTGATACCATCAGTGTAAAACGTTCCACTTGGACATTCCGCAGGTCTAAACGGTGCAAAATCTCCTCTGCAATGGAATCTTGCTGCATTACCCAACAAAAAAGCACTGTTTCATAGGCACTGCATCGCAGAAACTGTCCCAACACAAAACTGATATTTTCCAATACCATTCGTTTGGTCTCATCCGTTACCTGAAACGGATGCATCTCCCAGCACCAATCCCCATCTAAAAAGGCGCAGGGAGCCAGCTCTCTTTCCAATTCCCGGCAGACCGCGGTTTTACCCGCCCCCATTGTCCCATTTATCAAAATCAAGCGTTTCAAAAAAATCCTCCCATTTCTATATATCGCACAACCCAAAAAAGCTTTGCCAAATAAAGCAGAACCTTTCGCCATCCCCAAAAATATCTGCACAAATTCCATGTTCTTCCCCTTGGATTAATATCTCCCCGTCTGTGCCCGGACGGTATACTGTCTAAACAATTCCTGAACCCGCTGCTCATCCAATTCTGTGATTGGAACTGGAGGATGGGGATGTGCTGGAAACGGGGCAATCTGCTTTTGAAACCATTGCACGCCGTGCCATTCTCCCAGCTTATATCCTGCTTTTTCCCAGAATGCAGCCGAAGAAAATCCCATTGCTTGATGCAATGCTTCGCTACCGGGATTGGGATGGGTCACGATACCGACTGCCCGGCAATATCCCTGCATCGTTAAAAGATCCAGCAAACAGCCATATAATAAGCGGCCAATCCCTTTTCCTCTGGCCTCTTCATACAGATAAATCGCCAAATCCGCATTCCATTGGTAAGCCTCCCTGGTATTTTGCGGAGACCCATAAGCATAACCTATCACCGTTTTCCCAATCTGCGCCACAATCCACGGGAATGCGGGCGTATAGCATTCCATACGTCGGGCAATTTCTGCCTCTTCCGGCGGTATATACTCAAAGGTTATACTGGTTTTTTCCACATACGGACGATAAATCTCGGCACAGGCTGCTGCATCCTCCAATACAGCATGACGAAAATATAGCGACATAAATATATCCTCCTTTTTGGCTATTGCACAACAAAAAGCGCCGCGGTATTTCCGCAGCGCCTTTGCTAATCTAATGAAAAGTATAGCATTTTTTTAATGTTTGTCAAGCCATTAGCCACCACACCAAAATGCTTTTTCCCTCTTCGTTTTTACCAATAATGCTCCTGTTGTCTATCTTCTGCGACATCCATATGCCCGATTAACATTTCGATCAGTACCACACATCTAGCGGCAGTTCACCACAAAAACTCTGACAAATGCCTCTCTTTCATCAATCTTCTTTTCCATCAGCTTTTTTCCATACCATTTGATACTCTGCTTCGCCAGTATCCGGATCCATTTCTTCTTTGATTATCGAAAATCCTTCCCGTTGATAAAACAGAAAAGCCCGCCGGTTCTTGCAGTAAACCTGCAGCGTGAGGGATGGAAAGCGCCGTTTTGCCTCTTGCAATATGGCTGTTCCAATCCCCTTGGAGCGAAACTGCGTGCTGACAAAAATACCTTCAATATTTCTTCCCTCAATGCCGGCAAAACCCTGAACTTCCCCGTCCTGCTCCCAGACAAGCACTTGGGACTGTGGCAGCAGACAGCGAACAAAATCATAATTTTTCTCCCAATAGGAACGATCAATAAAATCGTGAGCCTGCAAATTGGACTGCAACCAAATTTTCAATATGCGTTCCAGATCTGAAGGTTGATAATCCCGTACCATTTGCCTTTCCTTTCTTGTCTGTTTTCCATTTTATCAAAAAGGGTACCGGTAAACCGGTACCCTTTCAATCTTTCGATCTGCCTTAGATGGCACGGGTGTATTCTTTCAGCCACTCCCGTTCTTCATCCGTCAAATAATCGAACAACTTCCCGTACACCATCGCATGATAATCATTCAGGGTCTGGCGTTCTTTTTCGGTCATATATTTCGGATCCACACCGTCCAGATCAATTGGCGCATAAGTGACCGGTTCAAAATACATAAACTGCCCATCACCGTTCTTTATACCTTTGCGGCAGATCAGCTCGTTCTCAGTGCGAATACCGTGGCTTCCTTCAATATAAATACCCGGTTCATCGGTGGTAACCATTCCCTCTTCGAATACAGCGCTATCCCGCCTTTCCGCCACAATCTTCCAGCGGAAACCATTGGGAGCCTCGTGCACGTTGAGCAGATATCCGATGCCGTGGCCAGTACCGCATTTATAATCCAGATGCAAATCCCAAATGGGACCGCGGGCCAAAATATCCAGATTGATCCCAATACAGCCATGCAGAAACTGTGCATTCGCCAGATTCAGATTGCTGCGCAGAACAGTAGTAAAATGCAGCTTCTGCTCTTCCGTAATCGGGCCCAGCACCATGGTGCGAGTAATATCAGTAGTGCCCTCATAATACTGACCGCCAGAATCCACCAAAAGCATCCCCTCCGGTTTTAGCACCGCATTAGATTCCTCAGTGGCAGAATAATGCATCATCGCCGCATTGGCTTTATAGGCGGAAATCGTGTCAAAGCTGGGTTCGATAAAGCCCTCCTGCTCAGCCCGGCGGGCCAGCAGATAATCTGACGCACTAATCTCTGTCATGGGAATCTTCCCCACGTTAGTCTTCAGCCAGTACATGAATTTTGTGAAAGCAACGCCGTCTTTAATATGAGCACGGCGGATGTTTTCCAGTTCCACCGGATTTTTGATTGCTTTGGATAACTGGGTGGGGTTTGCTTTCTCCACTTTTTTTCCGCAGATAGAAGAAGCAATCTCATAATTAACCTTCTGCGGATCCAAAAGCACCACTTCATCGGCAGACAGATTTTTCACAAAGGAAATCATTTCGTCATAGCCATGGATTTCAACTCCATCGGCGGACAATTTTTCCCGGATTTCATCGTTCAAGCAGGCAGGGTTGACAAAAAAGTGCGCCTGATCCAGCCCGATCACCGCATAGGATAAAACGACCGGATTGCATTCCACGTCATTGCCGCGGATATTAAACAACCAAGCAATGTCATCCAGGGTAGTAATAATATGAACCGTGCAGCCATTTTCCTTCATTTGATTCCGCAAATCAGTCAGCTTTTGCAGCGTGGATTTTCCCGTATACTTTTCATCCAATAAAAATGCCGGTTCAGCGGACAAGGCCGGGCGATCCTCCCAGATCATTCCCACCAGATCTTCACCGGTAGAGAGAACCGCTTTTTTATCCGCCAGCCTTTCGATCAATGCACGGCCTAACGCCGCGGTCATCACCCTACCGTCAAACCCCAGCTTTCCCTTCGCAGGAACAACGTTATACAAGTAATCCTCAATCGCCGGAGTACCTTCCTCCCCCATTTTCATCAGCGTAACTGTTGTATCTTTTAGCTGATTCGCGGCCTGAATGAAATAACGGCCGTCAGTCCACAGGCAAGCTTCTTTCGCAGTAACCACCAACGTACCGGCAGAACCGGTGAATCCGGACATGTATTTTCTTGCTTTAAAATAATCACCCACATACTCTGATTCATGAAAATCAGAGGTCGGAACAATATAAGCATCTATACCGCGCTGTGCCATCAAGCCACGCAGTTTTTCCAATCTTTGGGATATCATCGAAATCCTCCTTGTCCTTCCTTTTGATTTTATCATAGCACAACCACATTTTAAATACCAGCAGATTTTGGAAATATTTTGTATTTCCCCCTTTTGTCTAACAGCTTTTCCCTGCCGGTGAGAATCACCCCCAAAAGCACAATGCCTGGATATCCGACTCATTCAAAACGACTGGCTGGATATTTCTATACAAAAGCAAAGTCAAATTGCTTTTCCCGTTTTTTGCACCATACTCTGTCATAACAAAAGGTCAATCAAAATCACCACATGGTTTTCTGTATAAAAGATTTGAGACAGGCAAAATGCCTGTCTCAAATCTTTAAAATGGCCGTTTAAAACCAATCTTTTCACAAATTTCAGCCGTCGTTTAAGCCAGTCCATGTTTTCTGGAAAGATTGATTGCTTTTTTTAACTCCGGCACCAAAATAGCCGCAGAAATAATTTTCACTGCATCGCCGGGTAAAAACGGAATCACGCAGGCGCTCAACGCTGCAGCCAATCCTTTACCGGTAAGCAGGACAAACCAGATTGTCCCAAACAAATAACACAAAGCCAAACCACCGGTCATACCAATCGCCATCTTCCAAAACGCATCTCCCCAATAGGTCGACACCATACCGACTACCAGTGCCGCAAAAAGGTATCCTAAAATATATCCGCCGGTGGGACCTGCCAAAACGGACAATCCACCACGGAAATTAGAGAACACCGGAAGCCCCACTGCCCCCATCATCACATAAACAACCATGCTGACTGCGCCTTTATAGCTGCCCAGCAATCCACCGGCCAAATACACCGAAAACAAAGCCAAGTTAATTGGGATTTCGCCAATGGGAATGCCGATTTGGGAAAGAATACCAGTCATCGCAGCCAACAGCGCACACAGTACCATGTCTTTCACCGTGAATTTTTTCGTCATGTCCGCAATACTCCAATCTGTTTTGAATTCCCCGGTTTTTATAGTTTTAAAAAAACCGAAATCAGAATAATTATATCAATACTACTTTAGAAATGCAATTCTTTTCCGATTTTTTTGCGGTTGACTTTCCTTTTCATCCGGGATAACATAATCATAAAGAAACATTCGTTTCTTACCCTCTTCACGATCTATCCTAGAAAAAAGATTTTCTCACTGCAAAAGGAGATTTTGCCATGGCGACCCTGTCTACGAATATCCAATACCTGAAGGGCGTTGGGGAAAAACGTGCGCGGCTTTATGCGCGGCTTGGCATTGCTACAATCGGGGATCTGCTGGAGCATTACCCGCGGGATTATATTGACTTTTCCCACCCCAGTTCCATCATCAGCGCTCCTTATGATGGACCTTGCGCCATTCGGGCCCGGGTCGCAGCCAAGTCAGCAGAGCAGCGCATTCGGAAAGGGCTTTCCTTGTTCAAGGTATTGGTTACCGATGGGCGAAACGATCTGATGATTACTTTTTTTAACGCCAAATACGCGGTAGCATCGCTCAAAGAAGAAGAGACCTATTTGTTCTACGGCCGTGTTTCCGGACGGATCGGCAGACGGGAAATGGCCTCCCCTCTGGTATTCCCAGATGATCCCGCACTAGCTCTTTCCCCCGTTTATCCACTAACCGAAGGGCTTTCCTCCAAAATGATCGCCGCCAATGTCCGGCAGGCGCTGGTATTGGCTGAAGATCTCGATCAGGATCTGCTCCCCGCTGCCGTCCGGGAAGAAAACAATCTTTGCAGGCGGCGGGAAGCGTTAGAAGCCATCCATTTTCCCCCGAATGAAAAGGCATTGGCCAGAGCTCGGCGGCGGTTGATGTTTGAAGAGCTTTTTCATTTAAATCTGGCTTTGGGGCAGGTCAAACGCGCTTCTCAAAAAGAAGCGGCAGCCCCAATGGAATCGGTTGACATGGGCGGTTTTTTTTCGCTTTTCCCATTTGATCTCACCGGTGCCCAGCAGCGAGCCATCGACGACTGCCTAAAAGATCTGTGCCGAACCGTTCCCATGAACCGCCTGCTTCAAGGAGATGTTGGCTCGGGCAAAACGATGGTAGCTGCTGCCTGTGCTTATTTCGCTGCCAGAAACGGTTATCAGACCGCAATGATGGCCCCTACTGAAATTCTGGCAGTTCAGCACTATCAGACCTGGTCAAAACTTTTTGCGGGAACTGGAATTTCTGTCGGGTTGCTGACCTCCTCTATGGGGGCAGCCGCGAAAAGGCAGATCAAAGAGCAGTTGGCCGGCGGCCAGCTCTCCATCGTAGTTGGTACCCATGCCCTTTTGCAAGACAGCGTAGCCTTTTCCCGGCTGGGGCTGGCAATTACCGATGAACAACACCGATTCGGCGTATCGCAGCGGATGGCTCTGGCCCAAAAGGCAGAAAAAGGGCGATATCCCCATGTTCTGGTTATGTCCGCTACGCCCATTCCCCGAACACTGGCTTTCATTATTTATGGCGATTTGGATCTATCCATTCTGGATGAAATGCCCAAAGGCCGCCTGCCAGTCAAAACTTACCTGATCGATCCTCCAAAACGGGAACGGGCCTATGGCTTCATTCGCAAGCATCTGGACGCAGGCGAACAGGCATATGTTGTCTGTCCGCTGGTAGAACAAGGAGAAAATTCTCCTGAGGGACTGGAATCAGCGGTGGAAGAATCAGAACGCCTGGCCCGAGACTTTTTTTCCGGATATAAGGTGGGGATGCTCCACGGTCGAATGAAAGCAGCAGAAAAAGAACAGATTATGAAGGATTTCCAAAGCGGGGAACTGCAGCTTTTGGTGTCCACTACCGTTATTGAGGTAGGAGTGGATGTACCCAACGCCACCGTAATGCTCATTCAAAACGCGGAGCGGTTCGGCCTTTCCCAACTGCATCAGCTACGCGGACGGGTGGGACGAGGCGGCACAGAATCCTTCTGCATTCTGGTTTCTGCCCAAACGGATTCTCCTCGCCTGCGCGCCATCTGTCAAACAAATGATGGCTTTCGGATAGCGGAAGAAGATTTAAAACTGAGAGGCCCCGGAGACTTTTTCGGTCTGAGGCAACATGGCCTGCCGATGATGAAAATCGCCGGACTTTTGGAAAATATGACACTGGTGGATCAAACGCGTGCAGCCGCATTGTCAATTTTAAAAACAGACCCGGATCTTCTTTTGCCGGAACATGCTGAATTACGAAAACGCACCGGACAAATGTTGGAAACCGCCAATGCTTAAAAATATATGCAAAAGCCAGTGAAAGCGATTTCGCTTTCACTGGCTTTTGCCTTTTATCAAAATAAACTCATTCTATTTCTGTGCGGCAACAAATACTTTAAAAGATCATTCCACACTGATAATAAAATAGTAAACCGGTTGGCCGCCATCCAAAACGGTCAATTCCACGTCTTCCGGCAGGCGCTGACGAATTGCATCTTCTGCCTGCGCTGCCATTTCGGGAGTTACATCCTCCCCATAATACACCGTTACAAAGGAACTGTCGCGAGACATCATTTGTTTGACCAACTTGGAACAAGTCCGGGACAAATCCGTATCGGTAAAGGCCAGTTTTCCATTATCCAATGCCAACAATTCCCCTTCGTGAATCTCGTGGCCATCATAATCCGAATCACGGGCAGCAAAAGTGACCGATCCGGTCGAAACTGTCTCCAGTGCATTGGACATGTTCACCTGATTTTGTTCCAAGTCCGCGTCCGGATCAAATGCCAACATCGCGGCAATGCCCTGAGGAACGGTACGCGAAGGCAGTACGCAAACCTTACGGTCAGCCAGTTTAATAGCCTGTTCTGCTGCCATGATGATATTTTTATTATTAGGTAAAACAAAAACAGTCTGTGCCGGAGTTGCATGGATTGCCTTGAGGATATCCTCGGTGGACGGGTTCATCGTCTGCCCTCCGCTGACCACCTGGCCGGCTCCCAGATCATGAAACAGGCCCTGCAGACCCGCGCCCGCTGCCACAGCCACAATGCCATAGGGGACTTCCGGATCTACCGGTACATAAGCCATTGGCTCTTCTTTTGGATTTTCCTTTGCGGCCTGAGATTTCCGAGCAGCAAATTGCTCCTCCATATTTTCAATTTTCATTTTATAAAGCATCCCGTACCGAATCGCTTCTTCCAGCGCCTGACCGGGATTATTGGTATGCACATGGCACTTAATAATATCCTCATCATCCACTACTACAACGCTGTCCCCGATGGATTCCAGATAAGCGCGCAGTTTCAAAGAATCAGCATCCGCTTCTTTTTTCTGTACGATGAATTCCGTACAGTAGGTAAAAGTAATATCCGCATCGTACCGGGCGATGGCGTCCTGAAACTCATCTGTTTCTGTTTTTCCATCGTCTTGCGGCTGGGTGTCTTCCATCATAACCCCGTCACGCAAAACACTGATCATTCCTTCAAATACAACCAGAAGGCCTTTTCCGCCGGCATCAACCACGCCCGCCTTTTTGAGGACAGGAAGCATTTCCGGCGTCTGTTCCAAAGCGTTCCCCGCTTCTTTGACAATCTCCTCCCAAACAGCAATAGGATCTGTATTGGTCTTGGCTATCACCCTCGCCCGTTCCGCCGCCATGCGGGAAACGGTCAGAATCGTTCCTTCCGTTGGCTTCATTACAGCTTTGTAGGCGGCCTCTACCCCCATTGTCAAAGCCTGTGCAAAATCGGCACCGTCCGCTTCTTTTTTACCCGCCAAACCTTTGGAAAATCCGCGGAACAGCAAGGATAAAATAACACCCGAATTTCCGCGGGCGCCCCGTAACAAAGCGGAAGCTGCTGTTTTTGCCACCGCCGCTACGGTAGGATTCTCCATCAGTTTCAATTCAGGAACCGCTGCACTGATGGTCATAGACATATTGGTACCCGTATCGCCATCCGGCACTGGGAAAACATTCAGCGCGTCCACTTCCTGCCGGCGGGCCACAATATGATTAGCCGCTGAGATATATGCATCGCGCAGTTGACTACCGTTTATCACTTTCTTATAACCTCCCGTAATCGCTGTCTGAAAAGCGCAGCTTCAAGGACTCCCCCAAAACGGGAAGCTATTCCGCCCGCATACCGTCCACATACACGTTGACCTTCGCCACCTCCATACCGGTAGCGTCCTCCACTGTGTAACGAACCTTGTGGATAATACTTTGCACAATGGCGGAAATATTTACGCCATAAGTCACCACAATGTGAAGATCCAGCACAAGCCGCCCTCCTGTGATGTGCACTTTAACCCCTTTATCCGGCACGTCGCCTTTGGCGATCATGGTACGAAATCCCTGATAAGGGGTCGTGCTGACAAGACCCGCAACGCCAAAGCATTCTGACGCCGCGCGTCCAACCAGATTGGCGAAGTACTCTTCCGAAATATGAGTGGCTCCTAAATGATTCTCCAGTTTAATCACGCAAGTCCCTCCTAACTGATGCTGCCGGCACCGCTAACCGCACCGGCTGTTTGTATCTGGTGCCCCGCGCTGGGGGCGAAATCTTTATTTTTACGCTACCAATCCTGAATGTTGTAAAACACATCCTGGACAGTCGCGCTCAAATCATAATAAATTTCCCGGTTGTAATAGATCGCGCCATTACGGGTTCCAACCGGAATCAACGGTACCGACGTCTGAAACAGCTCCAAAAAGCTTTGAAGCGTTGCCGTGCCTTGGCGCCATTGACGATAAGCCTCCAGCACCCGCAAATTCTCCTCAGCTGTTTGCTGGGTCAATACCGTAAAAAGCGAGGTCAGATCCAAATTATTTTTAAGCTTTACCTCGCCAATATACAAGTCATACTGCCGCTCCGTTACTCTGGTTTGGTATTCAGCAAACGGAACTCCGGTTACTGTCACATCCAGCCCTACTGACCGCAGCATTTCCCGCAGAGTTTCGGCAATCTGCATTTTGGCCTCGTTTTCATTGTTAACCAAAATATCTACCGATACTCTCCGAGTACCCATTATAATGTACCCCTCATCGTCTCGGTTGTCAAGACCGAGCTGGGCCAACAAAGACTGTACCTGCTCAAAATCCTGATCGGATTCCACCGTCAAAGGTGCCAACTGCTCCCAGGAAGCAGGAAACGGCATCGCTGTTTCTTGTGCCCTGTCGTAATAAGCTGTCTCCAATAGGCCATCACGGTCTGTAGACGCTGCAAGCATCTGCCTAAATCGCACATCGGAAAGCAGGGTACGACTGTCATTGATGCCAATATAAATCAGGTTCGGCATCGATACATAATGGATGCTGCCGCCGGTTTCGGCAATGGTTTCATCCCCATCCACAAAAAGATAGTCCAAAGACCCAGTTTTCATGCTGTAAAAGCTGGTTTCCCGATCCGGTTGTTCTACCAACTGGATCGCTTTGATTTTTCCTGTATCCCCTCCATACCAATGAGGATTGGGTTCCAACAGATTTTCCCCCGCCAAATGGTATCGTCCGCTCCCCACTGGATTTGATGCCGATCCGTTTTTGATAATCGGGAAGGTAAGCAGATTCGGGAACAGCACATCAGCCTCTGCCAGTGTAAAACGGATTTGATCATCCGACAAAATACTGACTCCTGTCACATTGGAAAGCTGCGCGGCATATGCCGTTTCTCCGCTGATTGCCTGACGGTAGGAATACTGGATATCTACCGCAGTCAAAGCTGTCCCATCGGAAAACAGCACATCTTTGCGCAGTGTAACCACACAGGACGTGCCCTGCATTTCCACAGACGAGGCGATGCACAAATCATATCCGTAATAAAGATTCAACTTTGTCAGGGAATCATACAAAAGCGGCACAATCCGAAGGCTGGTGTCAGTGGTCATCTGATAAGGGTTCAGCGTGCTTTCCCCAACTGCGACCTGAAGTTCACTCACGTCCTGATAGGCATATTCTGAAGTCTGCGCAGTGTTTTGTGTTTGCACCGTCATCCAAAGATCATCCGACATCATATTTTCGAATGAACAGCCTCCCATTAAAAGAGAGAGCGCCGTTATGCATAAAATCCAAATTTTTTTCATTTTGCCACCCTTTGCCGGTCATCTTTCGCGGATATCCCTGCGTACACGTCCTTCGTACAGTAAGCAAGCCATACCGTCGCCTGCCTGATCTTCCGGGCATTGCTATGACAACCTTTGTTGTCTGTCCTTGAAAAGTATCTGCCATTTCCTGCAGCCACACAGCCTCCAATCCTGCTGTGTCTTGTAACAGGAATAGTATACCACACAGAACTGCCCGTAGGTATGAACGTTTTTTTAATCCTGGTTTATCAGTTACCGGACAATAAAAAACGGCGGGAACGCCCGCCGCCTGTCCAACTTTTATTTGCGTTCGACGATCAGCCGAATTGCCGTCCTCTCTTCATCATTGATGACGATATTTCCAAAGGTTGGGACACAAACCAGATCCATTCCCGCCGGTGCCAAATACCCTCTGGCGATTGCGATTGCCTTAACCGCCTGATTGGTAGCGCCTGCTCCGACCGCCTGCACCTCTACGGAACCGGACTCCCGTATCACGCCGGCAATCGCACCGGCCACCGAATTTGGGACCGATTTTGCGGAAACCTTTAATACTTCCATGTTGAAACCTCCTGATGGGTTTGGCGATTAGTCTGCGACTATTTTATAACAATATAGAAAAAAAATCAAGCCAAATAGACAAGTTATGCCTCTTTGGATGAAACAGCGAAAATCCGCTGGATCGATGTCGTTTTTCCCGTTGCCAAATCGATATCCGCCACAATTCCGCTCAAAGAGCAAGGCCCAGAGGCGTTTTCAAAGCGGGTTGGCAAATGGGTACGCATCCGCCGAATCGCCAATTCCGGCGTCACGCCCAACACCGAATGAGATGGACCGCACATACCGATATCCGTAATGTATCCCGTGCCGCCAGGCAGAATCTTTTCATCTGCCGTCTGAACATGGGTATGGGTACCAAATACCAGCGATACTTTTCCATCTAAAAAGTACCCCATTCCCAGTTTCTCGCTGGTAGCCTCGGCGTGAAAATCCACAAGAATAATATCCGCCTTTATCTGAGAGAGAAGGCGCTCCATACATCCAAACGGATTTTCATAAGTTTCGAGAAAAACGTCTCCCTGTAGATTGACAACGCCAATTTGATAGGATAGCGCGTCGTACAAATACACGCCTGCACCATGTGCATCCGGATGATAGTTGGCCGGACGAATCAGGCCGATCTGTTCATCCATCATCTCATTGATCTCCCGTCGGCGCAGTCCATGGTTGCCAGTGGTAATGACATCTGCGCCGCAGTCAAAAATCTGTTTGGCGGAAAAGGGAAGAATACCATTGCCCTCTGCAGAATTTTCACCGTTGACCAATATAAAGTCCGGCCGGTACTGTTCTTTCAGCTGTGGCATCTTCTGCCGCAAAAAGTCGCAGCCAGCCTGTCCAACCACATCTCCTACCGCTAAAACCCGCATCTTCACACCTCTTTCCACCGCCACGATTTATCCGGACAGGGAAAGAGCCTGCCTTAGGCAGGCTCCCAAACACCTCATCCGGCAATTATTTTGCGTATTCGATGGCACGGCTCTCCCGCACCACATGAACTTTCACCTGACCGGGATAATCCAATTCCGATTCAATCTTTTTAGCAATCTCCCGAGCGACCAGAACAGTCTGATCGTCTTTGACCACTTCCGGTTTTACCAGAATACGAATTTCACGCCCAGCCTGGATTGCATAACATTTTTCTACGCCGTCAAAGGAATTAGCGATTTCCTCCAGCTTTTGCAGCCTTTTGATGTAATTTTCCACATTTTCACGACGTGCACCGGGGCGCGCTGCAGAAATAGCATCTGCCGCCTGCACCAAGCAAGCTATAATCGTCCGGGGCTCCACATCGCCATGATGTGCCTCAATGGCGTGCAAAATATTCTGATTTTCTTTGTATTTTCTCGCTACATCAACGCCGATATTGACATGAGATCCTTCAATCTCATGAGTCAGCGCTTTTCCAATATCATGTAACAAGCCTGCCCGTTTGGCTCCATTTACATCCGCACCCAGCTCTGCCGCCATCATGCCGGCAATATGGGCCACCTCCAGCGAATGATCCAGTACGTTCTGACCATAGCTGGTGCGGTAACGCAAGCGTCCCAACAGTTTGACCAGTTCCGGATGGATCGAATGGATTCCGGTTTCCAACACGGCACGTTCGCCATCCTGTTTGATTTTGGCTTCCACTTCTTTTCGGGCTTTCTCCACCGTTTCCTCAATGCGTGCAGGATGGATACGGCCATCCTGAATCAGGCGTTCCAGGGAGATACGGGCGATTTCCCGTCGGACCGGGTCATAAGAAGACAAAGTAATGGCCTCAGGTGTATCATCAATAATCAAATCCACCCCTGTCATGGTCTCGAGAGTACGGATATTGCGGCCCTCCCGGCCAATAATACGGCCTTTCATTTCATCATTGGGCAACGGTACTACCGATACGGTAGCCTCCGCCACGTGATCAGCGGCACAGCGCTGGATAGCGGTCGAGATAATCTCTCTCGCCTTTGCGTCTGACTCTTCCTTGGTCTGCTGCTCAAACTGCGAGACCATCAACGCTTTTTCATGGGTCAATTCTTCTTCCAGATTTCTTAACAGATATTCCTTCGCTTGATCAATGGTCAGACCGGAAATCCGTTCCAGCATCTCAAACTGCCGCTTTTTGATTTCCTCTGCTTCGGCTAATTTTCCTTCCGCCTCTTTAATTTTGTTTTGCAGGGTTTCATCCTTTTTTTCCAGATTTTCCAGTTTGCGGTCTAAAGACTCTTCTTTTTGAACCAGCCTGCGTTCTTGGCGCGTTACTTCGGAACGACGTTCCTTTACGTCCTTTTCCGCTTCCGTACGCATTTTATAGATCTCATCCTTGGCTTCCACCAGCGCTTCTTTTTTGCGGCTTTCAGCGGATTTAATGGCGTCGCTCAAAATGCGCTTCGCTTCCTCTTCCGCAGAACCCAGCTCTGCCTCCGCCACTTTACGCCGGTACTGCACGCCCACAAAAAAACACAGAACGCCGCCGACGAGAAAAGCAATCACACCCGTAATAATACAGGCAATTATCGTTGATTGATCCATTACAGCTGCTTCAACCTCCTTCTTTTGCAAATTTTGTAATAGCAATATCGAAATGAATGACACTTTCAATATGGTTGCATATCATTCATATTTTAAAGCCTGACCGTGTTCCTGTCAAGAAAATTATAGAATAAACTGCAAAATCCGCCCTTTTATCTGGCAAAAATCCGTGCGTTTTTCCCAATACTTTTTGTTGACAAGGCCGCTTTGGGGTGATATAGTAACTGTATCAATACGATGAACACGTTGAAAGAGAAGCCGTGAACCGGTGCTCCCCCAGAGAGGCTGCCCCCTAGTGCTGAAAGGCTGCCGTTGCAAGGTTCTGACGGTACCGCCTCTTGAGTGCGGGCAAAACCCGCCGCGTCAGGTGCGTTAACCCCTCGTCCAAAAGAGTGGCGGATTTTCCGCAAGCAGGGTGGAACCGTGGAGCAGACTAATCATCGCTTCACCCCTATCAAAACATAGGGGTGAAGCTTTTTTGTTGCCTATTTTAACTAGGCAGCAAATAACTGCCGAAACGTTTAATCGCAAAGCGAATGAGAAAGGATGAAAAATATGATTCATATTACGTTAAAAGACGGCGTTGTCAAAGATTTTGAAGCGCCTGTTACTCCAATGCAAATTGCAAAATCCATTGGAGAGGGATTATTCAAAGCTGTTTGCGTCGCTAAAATAGACGGCGTTGTCCGCGATCTGCGCACCCCGATTGAGCAGGACGCACAGGTGGAATTGCTGACCTTTGATGAGGATGAGGGAAAGCGTGCATTTTGGCACACCGCTTCTCACGTGATGGCGCAGGCGGTTTTGCACCTATTCCCCAACGTCAAATGTGCCATCGGTCCTGCAATCAAGGACGGTTTCTACTACGATTTTGATGTAGAAAAGCCCTTCACTCCCGAGGATTTGGAGAAAATTGAGGCAGAAATGAAAAAAATCGTCAAGCAGGGTATTCCGCTAGAGCGGTTTGAACTACCTGCTGACCAGGCGCTGGAATTGATGAAAGACGATCCGTATAAAGTCGAGCTTATCCAGGAACATTCCGGCAAGGGCGAGACAATCAGCTTTTTTAAACAGGGCGATTTCACCGACCTGTGCGCTGGCCCTCACCTGCCTGACACCTCACGCATCAAAGCGTTTAAGCTGACCTCTACCACTGGCGCTTACTGGAGGGGTGACTCAAACAAACAGATGCTTTGCCGGGTTTACGGCACCGCATTCCCCAAAGCTTCCATGCTGGAAGCGCATCTGTCTGCCATTGAAGAAGCAAAACGCCGCGACCATCGCAAACTGGGTAAAGAACTCGGTCTCTTCACCATTCTGGACGAAGGTCCCGGCTTCCCTTTCTTCCTGCCAAAGGGTATGATCCTTAAAAATACATTAATCGACTACTGGCGTGAAATCCATACCAAGGCCGGCTACAAAGAAATCTCTACTCCCATTATGCTCAATCAGGATCTATGGCACCGCAGTGGCCACTGGGATCACTATAAAGATAATATGTATACCACAGTTATCGATGAAACAGATTTTGCCTTGAAGCCAATGAACTGCCCCGGCGGCATGCTGGTCTATAAAACCGAGCCCCATTCTTACCGGGATCTGCCGCTGCGCATGGGCGAGTTGGGTCTGGTACACCGGCATGAGCTGTCCGGTGCGCTGCATGGTCTGATGCGGGTACGCTGCTTTACGCAGGACGATGCCCACATCTTTATGACCAAAGAGCAGATTAAAGATGAGATTGTTGGTGTAGCAAAACTGATCGATGACGTTTATTCCATGTTTGGCTTTAAATACCATGTGGAATTGTCCACCATGCCGGAAGATCATATCGGCAGCGACGAAGATTGGGAAATCGCCACCAACGGGCTCATTGCCGCTTTGCAGGAGCTGGGCAAAGAATATGTGGTTAATGAAGGTGATGGTGCTTTCTACGGTCCAAAAATCGACTTCCATCTGGAAGACTGCATCGGCCGTACCTGGCAGTGCGGCACCATCCAGCTGGATATGCAGATGCCAGAGCGGTTCGAGTTGGAGTACACTGGTGCAGATGGTGAAAAACATCGTCCTGTCATGATCCATCGCGTCGTGTTCGGCAGTATCGAACGGTTTATCGGCATTTTGACCGAGCACTTTGCCGGCGCATTTCCTGTTTGGCTCAGCCCAGTGCAGGCCATTGTCCTACCGATTACCGACCGGCAACATGAAGCCGCAGCCAAAATCAAAGATCAGCTGGCAGCGGCAGGTATCCGCGTAGAACTGGATGGCCGTAGTGAGAAGATTGGTTATAAAATCCGTGAAGCACAGCTTCAGAAAATTCCTTACATGCTGGTTGTTGGCGATAAGGAGTTAGAAAACGGCACCGTTTCGGTTCGCAGCCGCAAAGGAGTAGATTTAGGTGCCATGCCTTTGGATGCATTTATGGCCAGAATAAAAGAGGAAATTTCCTGCCGGACCAATGACTAAAAGGATCTCCTTGTTTGGAAACCAAAGAGCCCCGTACAGACCAAAGGCCTGTACGGGGCTCTCGTGCTGAAGCGGGTAATTTGCCAGTAGGTAATACTATCTCAATCATCTTTCCTGATATTTCGTTCGTTTTACTCCCAAATCACTTTTCCCGGTACGATGTTTCTTTCCTGCATTCATCAGCTGAAACGCTATTGCTGATAGCCAGCTCGCGGTTCGTCGGCGGTCCCGATATGATATCATATAAACAGCAGCAAACCGCCAGCAAAGATTTTGATGGATAGATTCGATGTAGCATTCAAATGGAGGTTTCAGTAAAAAGAAAAGCTACATCTCAGCCTCTTTATTAAAGGCTAAAATGCAACTTCCCATTTGGTGGAGGCGAGGAGAATCGAACTCCTGTCCGAAAACCTATCCACACAGGCATCTCCGAGTGCAGTTTGTCCTTTTCATTCCCTTATCCAATCGCTGACAAACAAGCTAAAGGATTTGGTATCCTCCTATACATCGTCCGCGCGGGAGGCACCTTGCGGCGACGTTCACCACTAATCGACGCCCAATCCAGATCCGTGGTCCTATCCGGTTGAACGGCTGCTTAATTAAGCAGCAAATGCAACGTTATTGTTGTCGTTTAATTTAAAAGTGTCAGGTTTTTAAGAGGTCCTGCACCTCTACTCGCTTCCCGTGCTTCAAAATCCCCGTCGAGACCATTACGCCCCCAGATTTTCGACACCATTCCGTCTGCATTTTCCTGTTAACTTCTAGCGGTTTCTTTCCTTCATCGCTCGTTCCACATCCCGTTTCGCGGCTTTTTTGGCCAAATCATCCCGCTTATCATACAGCTTTTTGCCTTTGCAAAGGCCCACCTGGACTTTTACACGCGATCCTTTCAAGTATAAAGACACCGGAATCAACGTGAGCCCCTGTGTTTTTAACTGTCCATAAAGTCTTTGAATTTCCTTTTTATGCATCAATAACCGCCGTGGGCGAAGCGGGTCGCGATTAAAAATGTTACCTTGTTCATAAGGGCTTACATGCATACCGCGAACAAACAACTCGCCGTCCTTCACTTCGCACCAGCTGTCTTTCAAATTCGCCTTTCCGGCCCGCAAAGACTTCACTTCTGTACCAAATAGTTCAATCCCCGCTTCATACGATTCGAGGATAAAATAGTCATGCCGCACCTGACGGTTCTGTACAATGGTTTTGGTGCCAGCTTTGTCCATTTTATCTCCTCCTCCCATGATGTGGGTCTTTATTGTATCATTTCTCCCGCCTTTCGTCAATGATGGGATTCTTCCTGCTTTCGGCAAACCAAACCATATTCCGCCGAAATACACGTTTTTCCCCTACCGGGCGAACCCATTCTCTTTGGCCGCAGACAGCAAATGTTCCAATGCTTTTTTCACCTCAGCACGGGGCGTGGCCAGATTCATTCGGGTGAACCCTTCTCCTCCGAGGCCGTATTCTTCTCCATGATCCGTTAAAAACAGCGCCTGTTCTTCCAAAAAAGCATGCAGCTTACTTTGCGACAGACCGAGGCTGCGCCAGTCGATCCATAAAACAAACGCTCCTTCATTTTCAAAAGCATGGACCTGTGGCAAATACTTTTCAAAAAAGCAACGTACCAACCGAATATTATCCAGCACATAACCGTTCATCGCCTGCACCCAACGGGCACCTTCGTCAGTATAAGCCGACAACATCGCCGCATGGGCCAGCGGGTCGATGCTACCATAGTGGTCCGCATTTCCCTGAACGATAAAGCTCTCTCGCAGTTCCCGGTTCGGAATAATCAGATTGGCAAAATTTACTCCCGTCAGGCTGAATGCCTTGCCTAATGAGGTGGATACAATCGCATGTTCCCACGCATCCGGCGCTTCACTGTACGGCTGGACTACATGATCATTATATACTGTTTCGGCAAAGATCTCATCGCTGAACACCGTAACATCATACTGGCGCGCCAGACGCGCTACTTTTGCAAAATCCTCCCGGCTCCAAATCTGTCCAATGGGATTATGGGGATTGCATAGAATCATCAGACGATTGTTCGGATTCTCCATGCACCGCTCTAAACTGCCGAAATTCATTTCGTATCGCCCATTTACCAGCTTCAGAGGATTATAGATAGTCTTTCGCCCAGTACGGTCTGCCGCCTGCTTGTAACGGTAATATACTGGCGGCTGGACAATGATACCATCCATTTCATGCATCCGATATTTTTCCGCCGAGCCGCGTATCAAAATCGAATTTCTGTCCCATGTTTGTCCCTCTCAATCACTAAAAACAACATTCCCCACCCTTTGCAGCATCGGGCAGGGAATGTTCTTAGTCGACAGGCTTTACAACTCGCTGCGTCCTTCCAGTGCACGGTAAAGAGTTACTTCGTCGGCATATTCCAAATTGCTGCCTACAGGAATTCCATAGGCCAGCCGTGTTACCCTAATCCCCAGCGGCTTAATCAGCCGTGACAGATACATCGCAGTTGCTTCGCCTTCCACAGTAGGATTAGTGGCCATAATGACCTCTTTGATTTTCCCCTGTCCAATACGCTGCAGCAGTTCTTTTACATACAGCTGATCGGGTCCAATTCCATCCATCGGCGAAATCAGCCCATGCAGAACATGGTATAGGCCATTGTATTCTTTTGTTCTTTCAAAAGCCAGTACATCTCTGGGATCTTCTACCACGCAGACGACGCTTTCATCCCGGGATGCATCTTGGCAAATCGGGCACAGCTCATTGTCAGTTAAATTCTGGCAGACCTTGCAGTGCTTAATTTTTTCCTGCGCTTCTACAATACAGTTGGCAAAATCCAATGCCTTTTCTTTTGGCAGATTCAGCACGTAAAAGGCCAGCCGCTGAGCAGACTTTTTCCCGATACCCGGCAGGCGTTCAAAATGTTCAATTAATCGGGTCAGCGGCAAAACATGATATTCCATATGTTTAGAACAGCCCCGGCACACTCATACCGCCGGAGATCTTCTCCATTTCTTTTGTGGATTCGTCTTCAATTTCCCGAATTACTTCGTTCACAGCTGAAATGACCAGATCCTGCAACATTTCAATATCTTCCGGATCCACAACCTCCGGTTGAATGGTAAGCGCTTTCAGTTCTTTTTTACCAGTCATGACCACTTCGACAGCCCCGCCGCCAACGCTTACCGTATGCTCTTTTTCTTCCAGTTCCGCTTGCACACGGGCAATCTCCGCCTGCATTTTCTGCGCCTGTTTGAGCATCCCTTGCATATTGCTAGCAGCTCCGCCGCCGTAACCCTGCGGTAATCTTGCTTTCATTGTATCATCCATTCCTTTCGTCCAATTGCTTCATCTATCACAGGCAAAATCGCCTGATGACGTCATTTTTCTTCTACTGCAACCCCGGCGCTTTTTGCCGACTTTAGCAGCGTTTCCAAAGGATCTTCCTCTGGCTTTGCAGGCATCTGCCCTTGTGTGCGGTACGGCCCCAGCCGGTAGCGCCGACCGGTTTGTGCTAACAACGCATCCCGCAGAGAATCCTTGGCAAATTCATTCTCCCGGATCAATTTGAAAAACAATTCGTTTTTCGCGTCAATCAACATCAAATCTCCTTTTTCGTAGGCATCAGAATTTTTCAGCGCCGCAAATAACGGCGGATTTGTTTTCAACAATCTGCCAAGGACCTCCTGCCACTTGCCAAAAGGCTGTGCATCGGACATATCCGCCAGTACGGATACCGTTGCTTTTTTGATCTCTGATGCGGTCTGTATCGCAGAATCAGGCGCCGTTTGCAAGGATTCTGGCGGCTGTTTTTCCGCTTTTTTTGATCTGTCCGCCGCCGTTTCCGAAAAAGAAGAGGATACGGCTGAAACGCCCTTGCGCACTGCCGCTTCCAATTCTTCCAGCCGGGTCAGCACCGCTTCGGCAGAACTGTCCATCGCCGGATTGCAGATACGAACAACAGACATTTCCAATTCCGTCCTCCGGTTTGCCGTACGGGACATACGATTTTGTGTCTCCTGCAAGACGGAGAGCGTATATAAAATCCGGGACAGAGAGAAACTCTGCGCCAACGGTTTCATATCATCCATTTCCTCCGGAAGAGCCACAATCAGCTGCTCCGGTTTCTCCACCGTTTTCAAAAGCATCAAGTCCCGGTAAAACACCACCAAATCGCTGCACAACCGATCCATATCCATGGATTTTTCATGCAGCGCCCCAATTTGTTCCAGAGCAGAAGCAGTGTCCTTTTGAGCAAAAGACCTAGCCAGCGCCAAAAGATGTCCGGAACCAGCCAATCCGGCCGCTTGGGCCACTACCTCTGCCGTAACAGCGCCGCCATGAGAAATACACAGATCCAGAAGAGAGATCGCATCGCGCATACCGCCGTCGGCCAGCTTTCCGATTAACAAACCTGCGCTGTGTTCCAGCGCAACGCCCTCCTTCTGGGCGATCTTTTCCAAGTATCCTGCAATATCTTCGCTGCCAATCCGCCGAAAGTCAAACCGCTGGCAGCGGGAAAGAATCGTTGCCGGAACCTTATGGGCCTCAGTCGTTGCCAGGATAAACAAAACATGCGGCGGCGGTTCCTCCATAATTTTTAACAGCGCATTGAACGCGCCGGTGCTGAGCATATGCGTCTCATCAATGATATAAACCCGATATTTTGCCTGGCCTGGTGCAAAATAAGCGTCCTCGCGCAGCTGCCGGATATTATCTACCCCGTTGTTGCTGGCCGCGTCGATCTCCAGTACATCCATCACAGTTCCGTCATCTATTCCCCTGCAAATTTCACACTCCCCGCAGGGATTTCCGTCCTGTGTATGCGGGCAGTTGACCGCCTTTGCCAAAATCTTGGAGCAGGTAGTTTTACCGGTTCCCCGAGAGCCGGTAAACAAATATGCATGTGCTGTTTTTCCGGTCTTTACTTCATTTTGCAAGGTACGGGTGATATGGGCCTGACCCACCACGTCGTCAAAGCTTTTGGGCCGGTATTTTCGATACAACGCCTGATACATCGTCTCGCTCCTTCTACAACAAAATGCAGATATACAAAACAGACAGGGCACCAATTGTGCTAAATACCGGTTCTCTCACAAGGGCACACAGGTTGACTGCGGCGCACAAAAACAGCCGCTTAATGCTGCTCGGTTCCCCGCCTGACATGGTTCACAGCGCCTTGTCGCACAGGACCCGCATACCCTCATGACAGAATCGGTATCATCCTGTCTGTTTCATTGCTTTTGCTGCCGGCTTATAAATGCCGCAGCCATTTTTAAATGGCAGTATTCTGTATTCAACCACCGCTTGGCCTTTCCTTCCGCAAAAACAAATTGCTGTACGCAGCTCACCTAAGGAACGAAAACATTTGTCCACACCATTCCATATCAGAAACACCGTTGCGGCAAAAACGGCACAACAAAGACCGCTTTTTAGGTATTATATCGTACTTTTTGCAATTTGACAATAGCTTGAAGCGGAAAAGTTATACGACTATCCTTCCAACACTTCAAATCCCATATCGCAAATCCGATCCGCCAGATCGGCCCGTTCCAACTCCATACCACAGATTACCAATTGGTTTTTATCCTGATTAAAATCAACTGTATCCACACCGCTGACACCATAAAGCTTTTCTCTTATTTTCTCCTGCGCTCCCGCCGCCGAAAGGCCGGTTACAATAAACGTCACACGATTTTCCACCTTATATCATCTCCTTTGAAAGAAAGTATTCCTCCAAAGGAGAGCATTCATCCAAACGAAAAACTGGAAGAAAAAGCGCAGGCCAATTGGTCCTGCGCTTTTAAAATTTTTGACTGCTTCTTTACCGTTTTTCTCCCAGGAAAAACAATGCTACAGTGCCAGGGCCGGAATGGGCACCAATCGTCGGGCCTACAAAATGAATCAAGTGTTTCTGGATACCAAAACGCTTCTGCACTTCTGCAGCCACAAACTTTGCGTCCTCCAGACAATCCCCATGGCTAATAAAGAAAACTTCATTGTGGTAAGAACCAATGCGTTCCTCCATCATATTGACAAGACCAATCAATGACTGTTTTCTGCCCCGTACTTTTCCCAACGGAATCAGCTTTCCTGCATCATCCACATGCAAAAGAGGTTTGATATTCAGCACAGTTCCCAATACCGCAGTTGTCTTGGAAACGCGGCCGCCCCGATACAGATGGTTCAAATCATCTACCGTGAACATGTGGCACAAATGCAGCTTATTTTCCTCCACCCAGGAAACAATCTCATCCAAAGATTTGCCTGACTCTTTCATCGTAACAGCGTAATGGGTCAAAAGTCCCTGCCCCAAAGAAGCGCACAGCGTATCCACAACTACGACCCGCAGATCAGGGTAACTTTCCTTCAATTCATCCGCCGCGATCAAAGCGCTGTTATAGCTGCCGCTGAGTCCGGAAGAAAACGCCAGATACAACACTTCAATGCCGTCTTTTAAATATTGTTCAAAATAGCTTTTTGCCTGCTCCGGGTTCACCTGCATCGTCTTTACATCTGCGCCAGTCCGCATCTGATCATAAAAAGCATGTTCATCAATCACATCTTTATCTGCGCAAAAAGTTTTCCCATTCACAGAAAAACTCAGGCAAAGCCGTCCCAGTCCATGATTTTTCAAATATTCTTCAGGGAAATCTGCATTGGTATCGGTAACGATCACAAATTTTTTCTCGCTCAATTCATGATCCTCCTTGCTGTCTGAATTTTGATTTTTTCACAAAGAAAACTGTTTTTCATCTGCCGATCCTGTCGACCCAAAAGGCCTGTATCACACCGCCGAAAACAGCCTATCTTGTAATTACCGTTTTTATTTTATCATATTCTCTCCACTTATTCAACCGTTATTGTCGTGTTTTCCCTGATTTGTGCCAGCCCCAATCCGGAGAGACTGTCTGCCACCTGGGCAAACAGCGGCGCTGCTACCCGATTGCCGGACTGCCCATTTTCTACAAAAACTACAATGGCAAACTGAGGGTCCTCAGCTGGGTAAAACCCACCGAACCACGCATGAACAATTTCTTCCTCCTTTTCATCGTATATTCCTGTTTGAGCAGAAGCGGTCTTGCCGCCTGCTCCACCTGTTTTGGGTGTTGCCAGCTGTCCAGACCCTTCCACGACCACCGTTTGCATAAATTTGCGCAACAAATTTGCGGTTTTTTCTGAAATCACACGGTTGGCAGAAAAAGAAGTTTCCTGCTGCAGTGCGCCCCCCAAATAAATTCCCTGTACCAGATAGGGAGACAAAAGTTTTCCGCCGTCAGCAATTGTGGCAATCATTTTGCAAATTTGAATAGGAGTTGCTGTTAAAAGCCCCTGTCCAAACCCAAAATTGGCAAGTTCTGCTGAGTTTTCCAGCTGCTGTGCATCAGGCAGATTTCCCGACGCGGTCTGCAGAGTATCCGCCAGCAAATCAGCCTTGGAAAACCCAAAACGAACCGCCATGTCCCGCAGATTCTGAGCGCCAATCTGTTGAGCCAGCTGAATAAAATAGCAGTTGCAGGAGTGTGTAATCGCTTGCTCCATATCGATCTCTCCATGCCCCGCCAGCTGGTTGCATTTAAAAATCTGTCCGTTTATGTCCAGCCAGCCGCTGCAAACATAAGTCTGTTCCGGAGATACTCCCTGTTCCAATGCAGTAGCAGCCACTAAAAGTTTAAAAGTGGAACCTACCGCGTAAGCACCAAACGCCCGATTAACCAACGGACTGTCCGGATTATTCATCGATTCGGCTACATTCCGCGGATCAAAACCCGGCGCGCTGGCGACTGCTCTCAGGCCACCGTCAGCCAAATCCATCACTACAATGGCTCCGTTCACTTCAGCTCCGCTTAAAATTCGCTCACATGCCTGCTGTAAGCCTTTATGCAATGTTAAAACCACTCCATCGGACCGGTTGCCCTCCTGCAAAATCTCAATTCCATTTCCTGACAACGCACGTCCCATAGCGTCGATCTGATAACGAACCTTTACTTTTTCTCCAACGCTTTTTAAAAAATCATTGAAAATCCTCTCAATGCCGGTCTGCCCCACACCATCAGCATCCACATATCCGACAATATGAGGTGCTGTGTAGTCCATCGAATAGCGGTCTGGGACAGAAAAAACTTCTACCCCCTCTCCCCGTACGGCATCTGTATTCACCTCTGTCAAAAAGGGAACTCTGCTGTTCATTTTTTCACGCCACAAATCAGCGGAGGCAAACTGACTTCTCAGTGCGGCGGCACTTTCGTTATTGGGCAGTACTGCTGCCATATAGTGAAAACTGTCATTCACCAAGCTCTGGCCCTGACAGTCATAAATCATACCCCTGCTTTGCGAAACTTCCAGCGTATAAGTACTTTGCTGGTTGGCCGCCTGCGCAAAATCTTCTTTGCGGCTCAGCCAAGACAGCCGCCAAATCACAGCGCTAAACAATAAAATCAGGACACTGAATAAGGCAACAATCCGTTTTCCCATTTTCCCACGCTCCTTACAATCTTTATTCTGGGCGCTGGACTGGGTTTCATACGCATATGAAAAGGATTCTTCGTTTCAAAGTATTTTTGCTTTTTCGGATGATAGTTTGAAAAGGATTGTCTATCCTAAAAACAAAAAGGAGGGATTAAAATGGCAGTCAAAACTTATGGATATATCCGAGTATCCAGTACGGACCAAAATGAAATCCGCCAGCTGATCGCCATGCGGGAAAGAAATGTACCGGAGCAAAATATTTATTTGGACAAACAGTCAGGAAAAGACTTTGACCGCCCCCAATACCAAAATCTAGTGTCGCATCTTCAGCCAGGCGATCTACTCTATCTGATGAGCATCGATCGTCTCGGCCGCAATTATGAAGAAATCCTCGTGCAATGGCGCATTTTGACACAACAAATTGGTGTAGATATTTGTGTCATTGACATGCCGCTGCTGGATACCCGCAACGGCAAGGATCTTCTTGGAACCTTTATTGCCGACCTCGTGCTGCAGATTCTATCCTTCGTCGCTCAAACAGAACGGGAAAACATCAAAAAGAGGCAGGCACAGGGGATTGCCGCTGCCAAGTCACGAGGTGTTCGCTTCGGCAGGCCTCCACGGCCACTTCCGGAAAATTTCGATAAGATACATGACGCATGGAGAAATAAAAAAATGACACTTCAGCAGGCAGCAAACGCCTGCGAAATGCCCTTAGGTACCTTCTATGCCAAAGCAGTGAAATTAGAAAAAAGGTAAAACAACAGCATTTTTGAAAAAGTGTACTTTTCAAAAATGCTCTGCATGCTTATTTTATTGTGGCTTTATTATAAATCAAACTACATATTTTATCAAGTGTATCCTTTTTTCTTATTATGCAGGAAAATATTCTTTTTTTGGAAAAGTACACCTTTTTATGTGCTTTTATTCCAAAAAAGGAGGCGTAAATATCTTTATATCTGCCTGCTTTATCGAAAGTCAAACTGCTAATGAGGAGGAAACTATGAAATACTTGAGAAAAAAGGCGCTTTCTTTTGCGCTGTCTGCTGTTATGATTTTGCTTCTTTTACCAACTGCTTTCGCTGAAGAATCTTCCGGAATCTTCATTGACAAAACGGCCACTGCACTGAAAGAAGATTTCACAGACGTTACGCTGCAAATTGGCGCGGACTCGACCATAGTGGAAAACAAAACAATTTCTGATGTTGTTTTTGTGCTGGATAAATCCACCAGCGTCGATGTCAGGGAGGAAGCAGCGGCCATGCTGGAGGAACTGCTAAAGCGCGCCGGAGAAAATAAGATTCAGGTAGGTGTTATCATTTTTAACCGCTCTACCGACTGTTGCCTGGAACTAACCGAATTAAACAATGATAACTACGAAACCATCAAAAACGCATTGTTGGCAGAGATGTCCAGCGGAACAAATATCGAAGCGGGAATCCGTAAGGGCTTAGAAATGTTGGCAGCGGACAAAGAGGTTGCGGATTCGGCCAAGCATCTTGTATTGGTAACTGACGGTGTAACCTATATGTGGGGCGCACCGCCCAGCACAATCTACAACGAGGTAAACCCCGACAATATTTCCCGTATCTGGGCTTCTCCCAGTGTATGCGAATTTTATCCTATTGGCACCGATTCAAAATATATCGCCTCTTTTCAAAATGCAGCACAATGGCTGTCCGATCAAGGTGAAGCTCTTTCTGCCGTTATTGATGAAAAGACCTGTTCCTATGATGACTTTGACGAAGAAAGCGATCCTTATCTTACGCTGGAAAAAGACCGCTATACTTGCTGCGATGCCGCTCTTTACATGACCGGATTGGCTTGGGAAGAAGCGGCAAGCCGCTATCACTGCTATGCTTATGCTTCCGGGAAATACGAAGACACTTATCCATGGGCACCCGCATTTATCGGCAGCCTTGATACAATCGGCGGTATTTCCGGTCAGATTCCTGCGGATGTTTCCGGTATGTTCGACCAAGTGAAAAGCGATGTTTTGAAAAAAATTCTCTTCTCCATCGAAAAAGGGGTTGTAACCGATATCATTGGTGAGAAATTTGATCTGGCAAGTCTGTCTTCCATCACGATGAAAAAAGGCGGCGCCGTTCTTTCCGGCAAAATGGATGTGGAAAGCAACAGGGTAATATGGGGAACGAATGAAGAATACTCTGTGTCCTACTACAAGTCCGCAGACGGCAAAGAGGTGCTGACTTGGCAGATCAACGAACCGGTTGAAGAGCCCATCAGCTTAATTTACACGTTAAAACTCGTACAAAAGGAAAATAAAGCTGGGACTTATACGCCACCCACCAACGAAAATGCCGTCCTGGAATACACCGGTACTGACGGCAGTCATGGAAATTTGGAGTTTCCCATTCCTACCGTGAAATACACCATCGATGAAAAAGGGCATACTTATGACGATGATGGGGATGATGAAATTTCCAAGACAACACAAGAAAACAAGGATAATCCAGAAACCGGCGCAAAGGATTTGGTAAATGTCAGCGTGCTTTTAATGGCAACTTCTGCTGCGGCAGTTTTCTTTGTCCGTAAACACATTTGAAATACTTTCTCAGAATCCTTTCGCCTCTTCTAATTTATTAAAAATCCAAATAAAAGGCTCCGCTTTTAGGCGGAGCCTTTTATTTGGATTTACCAGAAATCCTTACTGTTTTATATTCCCATCGGTCATCAGTTCTTTCAGCGAAGTTGCCAGACCCGCCAGACTTTGAATCTCACTGGGGATAATAATTTTGGTGGCCTTGCCATCGGCTGCTTTTCCAAAAGCTTCCAGTCCTTTCAAAGCCAACACCTTATCAGAGGGAGCTGCTTCATTCAAAAGGCCGATACTGTCAGCCAGCGCCTTTTGCACCATCATAACCGCTTCCGCTTCACCTTGCGCTTCCCGGATTTTCTGTTCTCTTACTGCATCCGCATGCAGGATTGCAGCCTGTTTTTCCGCCTCAGCCCGCAGAATCTGAGATTCTTTTTCACCTTCTGCCACCAGGATCTGGCTGCGCTTTTCTCCCTCGGCTCTGAGAATTGCTTCACGCCGCTCGCGCTCCGCTTTCATTTGCTTTTCCATGGCATCCTGAATCTCTCTGGGCGGGAGGATGTTTTTCAGCTCCACCCGGTTGACCTTGATGCCCCATTTATCGGTAGCCGTATCCAAAGTAGCAGTAATTTTGGTGTTGATAACATCGCGAGAGGTCAAGGTATGGTCCAACTCCATCTCACCGATGATATTACGCAGTGTTGTCGCCGTCAAATTTTCGATGGCAGAAATCGGGCGTTCCACACCGTAAGTGAACAGCTTTGCATCAGTTACCTGGAAAAAGACGACGGTATCAATCTGCTTGGTAACGTTATCTCTGGTAATAACCGGCTGCGGTTTGAAATCCACTACCTGTTCTTTCAAAGAAACCTTTTTCGCAACCCGGTCAAAAAACGGCAGCTTAAAATGCAGGCCGGTTTCCCAAGTCGCATGGTAAACACCAAGACGTTCCACAACATAACAGTTTGACTGCGGAACAATCTTAACACAGGAAATCACGATTCCCAAAATCAAAAACAGCAGGATAAATACAATTAAAATTCCAACGATAGGTGGCATAACTCTCTCCTTCTCCGCACGGACACAAGATTCAACATGAACGATTTTTCCATGCGGCACAAAATCATTCATGGTCAAAACAAAACTTTAAACAGCTTTTTCCACGGTTAGGGTCACGCCGTGGATTTCTTTCACCTGCACACGGGTCCCCGCCTCTAAAACAGCATTGTCAGAAGTTCTTGCCTTCCATGATAAACCGTCTACCATCACGCGTCCGCTTTCCAGCGTACTGTCAATGGTCTCTGTCACCAGACCAATCTCTCCAATCGTACGATCTGCATTGGTGTTCACTTTTTTAACTGCCAAGACCCTTTTCACAAAAGGCCTGGTAAAAACCAAGCAAACAGCGGATACCGCCACGAACACAATTACCTGCACTACCAAAGGCATTCCCAGCATTGCGGGAATCAGTGCAGCCAAAGACCCGGCAGCCAGCCAGATGGATACCAACTGAACCGTAGAAGCCTCCAACACCACAAAAAGAATAATCAATGCCAGCCATAATACCGGATAAAACCATTCCATCACCAGTCCCCCTTTCAACCGTTTCTGTTTGCCATTTTATTTTTCCAACACTGTGCTGTCACAGCTGTCTACAAGGCAAATCCACCATCGGCACAAATTACTTGGCCGGTGATAAATTCAGCCTGCTCCGAAGCCAAAAACAGCGCCAGTGCAGCCACATCCTCTCCTCTGCCCAACCTGCCAATAGGCGTCTGTTCAACTAACTGTCCTAACTCTTCTTGGGAAAAGCAATCCAACATCGGCGTATGGATCACTCCCGGCGCAATACAGTTGACCGTGATACCGGAAGGGCCTACCTCTTTGGCAAGCGCTTTTGTCATCCCGGCGACTGCCGCTTTTGAGGCGGAATAATGCACCTCACAAGAGGCTCCACAAACGCCCCATATGGATGAAATATTGATAATTCGACCAGCTTTTTCGCGGATCATGGCGGGAAGAAACGCACGCGTTACATAAAACACGCCGTCCAGATTCACACCCATGATGCGTCGCCAATCAGCGTCGGAAATATCTTGAAACAATTTTTGCTGCGCTACCCCCGCATTATTGACCAATACATCCACACGGCCACCACAGCGGTCCAAAACCTTTTGGGCAAAAGTATCCGCCTGCTGGGACGAAGACAAATCCGCCTGAAAAGCCTCTGCCCATAGGCCCTGGCCGCGCAACTGCGCCGTCAAAGTTTCCAGCGGCTCCAAATGAGAAAAACCGCCGCAAAACACGCGATATCCGGCCGCTGCAAACATGTGGACCATAGCCCGGCCAATTCCGCCGGATGCCCCGGTAATCACTGCCGTCAGCTCCAAAGGCAGCCCCCCTTCTTGTTTTATTACAAAAGCACCATCGTAATACCATGATTTGCTCTGGAATAATCAATATCTCGGGAAAGAGACGGACAAGCGTCAATGATTGCCCTTGCTGCGCTGTCAAACGGGGAAAAATCTTCTCCCCGCACAAACTCTTTAATCTGTCCCGCTCGTTTTTTCTGTGCCAACTGAGCCAGAACATCTGCCCGAATGGCGCCGCCTTTTCCACTGGAGCCATACCCGTGAATCAGCTTAAGCACTTTAACACGATTTGCTTTTGCACTGCGCAATGTCATATTCAGATGAGTGCGTGCCATATCCACCGTCGGCATTCCTGCTTCTAAATTGACTATTTGGCACTCCATCGGCAGTTTCCTTCCTTTCCCAACGAGGCGTCATCACGGTTCTTTCTGGTATAGTTATCAATTATGTCCTGCAAAGAGCGGTTATCGATCACTTGATCCACCGCAGTTTTGATGTCCCGCCAGAGCTCATAGGTTGCGCACTCCCCCGCATTTCGGCATGGGGTGGAGTCTTCTCCCAGCTCCCGCACACATTCTACCGGAGACAAAGAGCCTTCCATTGCCCGCAGAATTTCCCCGACCGAAATATCCTTTGCCAAGCGGGACAACTGATAACCGCCGCCGGCGCCGCGAATACTTTTTAAAAGCCCCGCTTTATTTGCCTGGGTAATAATCTGCTCTAAATATTTATCACTTAACGACTGCCGCCGGGCTATATCCCGCACCGATACCGGGCCTTCATTCTGATTCATGGCAATGTCAATCATCATGCGCAGCCCATATCTCCCTTTGGTTGATATTTTCACCGGTTTCACAGCCTTTCTTTTCATTCTTTAAAAAATAGTATATCATAAAGCCCTTGTTTCTTCAATATCCGGACAGAATACAAAAGGTGGAAAAACAATTCTCTGTAAAAAAACAGCGCGGATATCCGCCGGGATCTGTTCCCATGCTTTTCCGTGCTGTTTTACCAAATCTATTTCAGTGCTTTTACCGCCTGCTTTAATTCTTCCGTCCGGTCTGTCTTTTCCCAAGCCACTGAAAGATCTTCCCGACCCATATGCCCATATGCTGCCAACTGGCGATAAATGGGCCGCCGCAAATCCAACCTTTGGATGATCGCCGCAGGCCGAAGATCAAAAACTTGCTCCACTGCTTTGGCGAGAATCTCGTCCGATACTGTTCCAGTACCAAAGCTGTCTACCATAACCGATACCGGATGTGCCACACCGATGGCGTATGCCAGCTGGATTTCACATTTCTTGGCCAACCCAGCCGCAACGATATTTTTTGCTACCCAACGGGCTGCATAAGCCGCCGAACGGTCCACCTTTGTCGGATCTTTTCCGGAAAAAGCACCGCCGCCATGTTTGCCATATCCTCCATAGGTATCCACAATAATTTTACGTCCGGTCAGGCCACTATCTCCCTGTGGGCCGCCGACCACAAAGCGGCCGGTGGGGTTGATATAATATTTAGTATCTTTATCCAGTAGTTTTTCCGGAACAATGGGAAGTACGACATTCATAATCATATCCGCACGCAGCTTGTCCATTGTCACATCAGGATCATGCTGGCTGGAAATCACCACCGTATCCACCCGGACCGGACGATCTCCCTCAAACTCTACTGTTACCTGCGTTTTACCATCGGGCCGCAAATACGGCATCGTACCGTCTTTCCTCTTTGCAGTCAGCTGACGCGCCAGCTTATGGGCCAGCGAAATGGTAATCGGCATCAATTCAGGCGTTTCGTCGCAGGCATAGCCGAACATCATTCCCTGATCGCCGGCGCCGGTACTGAAAGTATCGTCCTCTTTCCCCTGCTTGACCTCCAGCGCCTTATCAACACCTAACGCAATATCCGGAGACTGCTCGTCAATCGAAGTGATTACCGAACAGGTATCAGCGTCAAAGCCGTATTTTGCACGGGTATATCCGATTTCACGCACAACATTCCGCGCAATTTTGGGGATATCTACATAACAGGAAGTCGTGATTTCTCCCATGACCATCACCATACCGGTGGTTACAGTACATTCGCAGGCCACGCGCCCCATAGGGTCATTGGCCATAATTTCATCGAGCACCGCATCGGAGATCTGATCACAGATCTTGTCCGGATGGCCTTCTGTCACGGATTCGGATGTAAAAAAGTGTCTTGCCATCAAAAAATCTCCTTTCATTTTCCTTCCTTGTCCTTTTCCGGGCAAAACAAAAGAAATGCCCGGAAAAATCCGAGCATTTAAAGAAATCCTCATCTCTCGGAATCTTCCGCAGGATTTGGCACCTTCTACTCAAAAGAGTCCGGTTGCCGGGCTTCACAGGGCCTGTTCCCTCCGCCGCTCTGGATAAGGTGGAATATACAATTTTGTAAGGGATATTATAGCGAACAAGGATGAAAAAGTCAAGTTTTTGTTGTTTTTCTGTTTTTTGTTGCAAACCCCCTGGAAATCCTCTAAAATAAACCTATAAAACAAATTGACGGAGGCAGGCAAAAATGTATTTTCCTCAAGATATGAATTTTCAATATTTCTTTTTTAGTACATATCCAGGATACTTTTTACAAGCACTTCCATTTGCCTTGACCGCCGGGATAATCTATATCGTATATCAGAAAAAGGGAAAACGGCAATCATCTATCGGCAAAATGATTTTGCCGTCTCTGTTTGTCTGCTATATGACTGGGCTTTTATGTCTCACCCTTTTTCAATCCATCGTCAGCGATATCTATTATTATCTTTTTTACCACCGGCCAAGCGGAAACGAACTATATTGGTTCACTTTTGAATATGATTTTATTCCAGATTTTTACTACCATTTTAACAGCGAAAATATCGCAAATATTTTCCTGTTCTTTCCTTTTGGAATTCTTTATCCAATCTTTCGCAGAAGCAGTACAGGGAAACAAACCATCGCTGCCGGAATAGCTGTTTCGATTTTGATTGAATTGCTGCAACCGATTTTTGGACGTAGTTTTGATGCAAATGATATCATTTTAAATGGATTGGGTGTCGCCGTGTCCACTGCATTCTTTTGTCTTTTCCAGGCGGTTTGGAAACAGAAACGGTGATTTCCATTGTCTTCCTTTCACCGAGCAAAGCATTTTGGGCCGCACACCTTTCTATGCACCAACAGCCCACCTATTCTTTTGCAGCAGCCGACTTTTTTTCTTCCGGCGCCATCAGGGAATCTTTCATCAAATGGCTCAATTTTTTGTAGACCATAAAGGTCAAAGCGGAAATGATCAGCCCTTTGATCAGGTTAAACGGCATTGCGCCGAACAGGATATACCCGTCAATGCTGTCAATCATAGGGTTCACCGCATTACAGGCAGAAACGATTGCGTCGATGGGCATGAGCTTGGAGTAAAAGGGAATGATTAAGAATCGATTGGTCAAAGCGCCTACAACGGTGACAGCCGCCGTCCCGCTCAGACATGCCAAAAGCGCACCTTTTTTGCTCTTATGATACCGATACAAAAATCCGGCGCTTAGAGAAAACGCGGTATAAATCAAAAAGTCGGACAATTCGCCTACGCCGCCGGTCTGACTGGACAACAAATGGATCAGATCTTTTACCAGAGAGATGAAAATACCTGCCGCAGGGCCGAACATAAAGGTACCAATCAAAGTCGGCACGCCGCTGATATCCAGTTTCAAGAAAGGCGGCATAAACAAAAACGTCAGCGGCAGTTCCAGATACATCAGCGCAGTGGCAACAGCTGCCAGCAGGCCGATATAGACCAGTTTTTTGGTGTTCATTCTTTTTTTCATGAAAAAAGCTCCCTTCATTTTGTCTGTTTTGGCAAACAAAAACGCCCCCAACCAAAGCTGGGGACGCAAAAGGTGCAAATATCAAATTTGCGCCGTTTCTTTCATCCGGACTATACCGTCGGTTCCGGAATCGCACCGGATCAACTGCTTTCACAGGTCGCGGACTCGTGGCTTGGCACCCATCACCGCCGGTGGGGAATCTAACCCCGCCCCGAAACAGACTTTATATTTCGTTGCATATCATACACGCAAATAAGGTATTTGTCAATCCCTTCACAAAAATTTTGTTCGGTTGAACACGCCCTTTATCTATCCTGATTTGTCCATTTTATTCCGTGACCCCTTTACAGGGCTTACAGGAGGTAAAAAACCATTCAATTGGCAGCGGCTCTTTTTGAAAGTAGCCCAGCTTGTTCAAACGATCCCGCATTTGACCTTCCAGCGCGGAAAAGTCCGCCTCAGCAGCACCAGATAAAGAACCATGGTTCAAAGTTGCCCGCACCAGACCATCCAGCAAAAACGGATCGTCACAGCAAACCGCCAACATTCTCATGGACTGTTCCAGACGAAACAGGCAGTATCCTGCCAAATCTCCCCGCTCTGAAATGCCAAACGCCCCGCATCCCTCCTGGAAGGGAACATTTTCCTTTTCAAACAGCTCTAAAATTAGATTTTTATTTTGAACCGGTTTCATTTCCAGCATACTTACTTTCTTCCTTTCCCGTCCAGGTCTCGACCTCTCTGCATTGCCGACTGCAATGCGGACAATTCCGGTTGTGTCAGCATCCGCCATTTTCCCGGCGGTAGCATACCCAGACGCACCGGACCGATGGAAATCCTTTTCAGTCGTGCCACTTCCAACCCAACCGCTTCACACATGCGCCGAATTTGGCGATTGCGCCCTTCGGTAATCACAATCTGTACGACTACGCGCCCCGGCTCTTTGGAAAGCACTGTCACTTGGGCGGGAGCGGTGCGCTGACCGTCCAGTTCCACCCCTTCCGCCAGCCGCATCGCCTGTTCATCGCTGATATCGGGCCGCACCGTTACCCTGTAGCATTTGGGAATGTGATAGCGGGGGTGCATGATCTGGTTGGCAAAATCCCCATCGTTGGTCAGCAGCAAAAGGCCTTCTGAATTGCGGTCCAGACGCCCGATGGGATAAACCCGTCCAGGTGCGTCCTGCACCAACTGCGCCACGCAACGACGGTCCATCTCATCGCTCATTGTCGTTACATAGCCCCGGGGCTTATGCAGCGCCAAATAAATCTTTTTCTGATGCTGTCGAGTGTCCACCCGTACCCCTTCCACAGCAATGATATCTCGAACAGGATCTATTTTCTGGCCGATTACGGCTTTTCGGCCGTTCACCGTTACCTTTCCTTTTTCGATGTAATCTTCCGCTTTTCGCCGGGACATAACTCCTGATTCGGAAAGTATTTTCTGAATTCTCACCGGTTCGTTTTTCTTCTGCATGATCTGCTCCATTCCGCCTCACGGCGTTCTTTTTGAAAAGAAAGCCTCTGTTTTACTGGCCAAACCAGCTCTTCACCTGATCCCAAAAGCTTTCCTTTTCCGCTATTTTTTCTTCCACTGCACGTTTGGGATACAAATCCCAGCTATCCAGTCTTTGCTCACCCAAATAAAACTGCACTTCTCCAATTTTTTGCTCCGGCAGGATCGGGGCATAGTAAAACGGTTCGATATAAACTTGCGCCGTGATTTTCCTTTCTTCTCCCTGCAATACCGCTGTAACCGTGTCGCCGGATAACTGTGCGCCCACCGAATCCAAAACACCTCCGACCACCGGGAGAGAAATTTCGGGAAGGTAATCGGCCAAGTCTATCTGCTGCACACAGGAAAAACCATAGTCAAACAATTTTTTATGCACATTCCAGTCGTCTCCAGCCGATAAGGTAACGCAAATCAGTGTAATGCCATCTCGCTTTGCTGCCGACACCAGGCATCTCCCCGCTTTTTTGGTAAATCCTGTTTTTACGCCAATGCAGCCATCGTATTCTTCCAACAAACGGTTATGGTTTTTCAGCCAACGGTCATAGGGTGGATTGCCGAAAGCAATCTGTGTTTTTGCCGTCGAGCAAATCTCAAGAAAATCCTCATTGGACAATGCGTTTTTCGCCAAAACCGCCATATCATAAGCGCTGGAATAGTGGTCATCCGCATCCAAACCGGACGGTGTGGCAAAATGTGTGTCGGCAAGCCCCATTTCAGCTGCCCGCTCGTTCATCATTGCCACAAAGCCCTCTGTGCTGCCCCCAACTTTCACTGCTGCGGCGTCCGCGCTGTCGTTCCCGGAGTGCAGCAACATTCCAACTGCAAGACCCCGCAGTGTCACTTGGTCACCGGGCAGCAGCCCCATAGAGGAACCTTCCACCAAAATTGCTTTGGCATCTACTGTAAAATAGGTGTCCAAATCCGGCTGTTCTAATGTCAGCAGTGCCGTCATAATTTTGGTCGTGCTGGCCATCGCCAACCTTTCATGGATATCCTGACCAGCCAGTACTCGCCCGGTCTCCATTTCCATCAGAATATAAGCCCCTGCTGAAATATCAAAAGGGGCCGGCAGGTGATCTGCTGTATCCTGAAATTCTTCTGCTGGTAAAGCCGCCGCTTTCAGCGGTGAAAAAAACAGAAAAAAAATCGAAAAAACAGCGACAGCCAGACACTTCATTTTCATCCCCCCGTACAATCTATGCCAGGGAGGCCTTTCTTATACAAAAAAGGAAATTTTTCTATTGCTCACTCTTTTCCTTTTTCCCTTTGGAAAAAATATCGGCAAATTTATCGATCAAATCAGGAACAATTCCTACTGCCCGGTCTGCCGTATTATCATAATTCTGCATTTGAAGCAGCCGTACATTTCCTTCCTGAATCACCAAAAAGGCTAACGGCTGAATAGAAACACCCGCACCAGAGCCGCCGCCAAACAGATCCTTCGGCTTGTCCCCGCCAAAATCGCTGCCGCCGGAACCATAGCCAAACGCCACTTTTGACACCGGTACGATAATCGTTCCATCTGGGGCAGTGATTGGCTCTCCGATGATGGTATTCACATCAACCAATCCTTTTAGCTTTTCCAACGAACAATTCAGCAAACCCTCTAAATTTCCTTGACTCATATCTTTTACTCCTTTTCTGTTTGATTCTTCCGTCCCCTATTCTGGACAGCTATTTTACTTTTTATCACTCTTACTCTTCTTTGCCTGCAACGGAAAAAGAACCATCTGCAAATCATTTATTTTTCAAAACTTTCCATAAAAAACGAAAGAAAAACTGGATGGCTGCCATCAACAGAAACAAAACCCGCAGTGTCAATTCAAAAGATACCTTGAGCCGATCCTGCTGCGATAAATAATCCCCCTGAACCAAGATACGGCCCTTTTTCATCCGGACAAACTGGCTGATAGCGGCATAAGCGCCGTGAACCCAGCCGTTCATCCTGCCATAAGCGATGGCGGTTTGGGCTGCATCCTCTCTGGAAACGATCAGCTGAAAATCCAGCCGGCGTACCCACAAATGACAGTACAAAAGCTTTAGTGGCTGCTTTGCAGCCTTTAGCAGTTCCAATACCTGCTCTACTGTGGCTCTTAGCGTACGGGACTCTTGATCTGCCGGATAAGAATCCCCTTTCTTCCTTTTCTCGCTCTGCTGCACAGGAGAAATTTCTTTTGCTGGACAGACATTTCCTTTGCCTGTTTTTTCGTCTCCAGCTATCTGAGAAGACTGTTTTTTTTCATCCGAGCTTTGGTTTTCCTTCTCTGTCCCCTCCTCGCGAACAAGCCCTATTTTGGAGGATGGCACGTTTTTTTCTTCTTTTTGTTTGTTCTCGCGCTTTTTCTTCTTTCTGCGCCTTTCAGGCTCCGGCAGAATCTGATACCGTACAAATAACCATCGAGCCTGTAAAAAAATGTCTCCGTTGTCGTATCGGAAAAACAACCGAACATTGGAGAAAAGGAAAAGCAGAATCAGCGCCAGAACCACGCCTAAAATGATCCAGCCTGTCATGATATCACATCAATTTCCAAATTAAGATTGGGTTTCTTCGATTCGGACCTGTCCTTCCAGTTCTGCCTCTTCCTCTCCGCTTTGAGGAACCAAGGGCAGTTCTCCTACGGAAGCCAGCCCAAAACTGCGCAAAAAATGAGGCGTTGTTCCATAGGAAACAGGACGTCCGGGAAGGTCTAGTCGGCCTTTTTCCTCCAACAGTCCTCTTTCTACCAGAGTATTGACCGTACTAGACGAGTCCACACCGCGAATCTGCTCTACAAAGGACTTGGTTACCGGCTGGTTATACGCTACAATGGCAAGCACCTCCATCGCCGCCTGAGATAAAGGCTGACTTTTTTTGATCTCCAGTGCTTTTTTTACCGGCTCCTGAAACTCTTCCCGTGTTGCCATTTGATATTGGTCATCCAGCCGAAGCACCTGCAGCGGGCTTTCCAATTCGTCAAAATAATCCTTTATGCGGCGCATCATCCAGTGAGCCGCCGCATCGTCACAATCAAACACCTGTGCCAGCCTGGAAACCGGAATTGGTTCTCCACTGGCAAATAATACGGCCACTGCCGCTTTTTCCGTTTTGGTCAGCCTCATTGGTCCTCCTCCTCGTCTTGTGCAGCTGCCGGCATCGGCGTCCGATTCTGCCCGAAACCGATCTGTCCGCTTTCATCCACCACAATCCGTTTTGATTTTACCAGTTCCAGCACTGCCAAAAAGGTCGCAACCATTTCCGAACGGTCCTCCGATCGGACAAACAGGCTTTTATAATCAATGTTTTTCTGCCGGTATAATGTGTGCAAAATGGTTAGAATCCGTGACTGGACGGATACAACTCTTCGTTTTACAATGCCTGAAAATGCTTCTTTGGGCGGCGGCATTTTTCGTTTGACCTTCCCCAGCACCAAAAGATAAGCGCCTAAAATTTCTGCCGGTTCGTGTTGATGCCGGTACAGCATATCCGGTTCCAGCACCGTAGCAGTGCGGCAAAACAGCTTGTCCCCCCGCCATTTTTCCGCCAACATGGATGCTGCTTCCCGACAAGCCTGGTATTCCAACAGCTGCCCGGTCAATTCCCGTTTGAGATTTTCACCTTCGTCTTCATACTTGGGCAGTAACATAGCTGATTTCATATATACCAGGCGCGACGCCATCTCCAAAAAATCACTGGCGGCCTCCAGATCCGCAAAAGGGATCTGCTCCATTTGTTCCAGATACTGCTCCAACAAAAGGTCAATGGGGATATCATATAAATTCAGTTTGTGCTTGGCAATCAGATGTAGTAGCAAATCCAAAGGGCCTTCAAACTGATCGAGCTTAAATGTGAGTTTTTCCATTTCAGCCCCCTATCATCTGTAACAGCAAATCCACTGGAGCCGTTGCCCAATTTAATCCACTGAATAGAAGATCCCCCATAAAATTGAGTGGGATCTGCAAAAAACCAAGGTATAAAAGCAAAATCAGCGCCACATAAAAATATTTTTCGTATTTGTGCATCTTCATTTGAAAAGAAAGCGGCAGAACTGCATCTAAAATCTTTGCGCCATCCAGCGGCGGCACCGGCAGCAGATTAAAAACTGCCAAAGTCAAATTCGTCCAAAGAATCGTGTAAATAATCTGCCCAAACATCAGACCCGCCGTGCTGTTAATGTTGCCATAAAACATATACACTTTGAAAATGGCCATGAGAACCAGCGCCAGCAGGATATTGGAAAGCGGACCTGTCAAAGCGGTCAACGCCATATCGCGCTTCGGTTTTTTAAAACGGCTCGGATTGATCGGAACCGGCTTTGCCCAGCCAAATCCAAACAGCAGCAACGCAAGAGTTCCAAATAAATCCAGATGTGCAAACGGATTTAGAGTCAGCCTTCCCTGGTCCTTCGCCGTATGGTCTCCCAACCAATTCGCCGTCAGCCCATGGGCCAGTTCATGAACAGGCAATGACGTTACCACTACCACAGCCATTGTCAGATATCGGATCACGGTTTCAGTGTTCAATCCAGTCTCTCCGTTTCTTTTCACACATTTCTGTCTTATTATACTAAAAACTGGTCGTTAACACAAGGTTTCACCGTTTTTGCAAAAATAAATCGTCTCTTTTTGCAGAACGCCCAAATTTATTGAAAAAAAAGCTTGATTTCATTTTCAAAATCTGATAGTATATCAATGTTGACTTTTTATGGGCATTAAAGGAGGTGCAGACCTATGGCAAAATGCGACATCTGCGGAAAAGGTGTCACTTTCGGAATTAAGGTTTCCCATTCTCATAGACGTTCTAACAGAACTTGGAAACCGAATGTAAAGCGTGTAAAGGCAATCGTTGACGGATCTCCTCGCCACATTTATGCCTGCACCCGTTGCTTGCGTTCGAATAAAGTGACCCGCGCAATCTAATCTGTTTGGTTACTGAAAAGGACTGCCAAAAGGCAGTCCTTTTTTGTTTGCCCTTCCATCGTCTTCCTGTTTGTTCACGGTACTTTCCATCATCGTCCTATACTGACCTAGTTATTTTAATGCAGATAAAAAGCAGAAAAAGGAGCACTCTTTTTTCTGTTTACTTTCATAAGTAAAACCTTACAGCGAATTTTGCCGTTATCATAACCAAAATCGCCGCCAGCAATTTCCATATGATAATTCATAAATGGAACCGACGAAAACGGCCTGCTTGTCAGCCGGGCAAAATTTGATTGGTTAAAGATTTTGATATTTTCGATAAATTTTGCCATACACAACGATCAGCACCGGAATTCCTCCCAGCGTGTAAAGGAAAACGAAAACTGCCGCTGCTGCAACTGACCAAAAAGAGAGAAATCCAATGAAAGCCATACCTACACCGAATAAGATCCACATCCTTCCGTTTGCCCGGTTGTATCGGCGGACATCCCGGATTTTCGTCGCACTGACTGTACTGCCTGACCAAAAATGCATCGGTATCTTTCGGCACAGCGCCCAAATTCCGATGACAATGAAAATGGCCGCACAAAGCCAAACACAGATAGCAAACAGCAGGACGCCTGTTTCATTTTGCAACGGCTCACCTCCCCAGCAGCCAAATGACCTCTGATTCATGCCGTTTTGGTCGGGTCATCAAATCTTGCAGCGCCTTTGCTGGCGGTTTTTCCTCATACAATACCGCATAAGCCTGCTCGACAATAGGCATTTCCACCCGTAGTTTCCGGCTGAGCTCATAAGCAGTTTTCGTACAGGGATAGCCTTCTACCGTACCCACTGCCTGGACCGCCTCCTCAGCATTTTTTCCTTGTCCAATCAAAATACCGGCTCTCCGGTTGCGAGAATGCATACTGGTGCAGGTCACGATCAGATCACCGATTCCGGAAAGCCCTGCAAATGTTTCCGTCTTCGCTCCCATGGCTACACCCAACCGCGCAATCTCGGTGATTCCACGGGTCATTAGCGCAGCTTTCGCATTATCCCCCAGCTGCAGGCCATCAGCAATTCCTGCCGCCAAAGCAATGACGTTTTTCAAAGCGCCTCCCAATTCCACGCCGGTCACATCGTCGTTTACATACAGTCTTAAAGTCGGATTCATCAGCAGATCCTGGACTTCTTCCGCAGCCGTCCGCTCCCGCGAAGCAACTGTAATGGTCGTTGGCGCCCCACGGCCGACCTCCTCCGCATGGGAAGGGCCTGACATTGCCACAATCTTCTGCTGTGGCAATTCTTCTTCCAGCACCTGTGAGAGACGCTTATAGCTGCCATCCTCCAGTCCTTTTGCTACGTTGACCACAATGGTGTTTGCACGCAGATAAGGGGCTGCCCGCCGCGCTGTCTGACGTACCGCAAAGGAGGGAACCGCCATAATGCACAATTCACAGTCTGCCAGACAGGAGATGTCGCTGGTCAGTACCATTCGCTCTGGCACCGACACGCCGGGCAGAAGTTTTTTCTGCTCTCCGTCCCGACGGATTTCTTCCAGTTCCTGCGGAAATAGGGACCACAATGTGACCTGATGGCCACAGCTGTCAGCCATCACCGCCAGCGCAGTGCCAAAACCACAGCCCAATACCGCAATCTTCGCCATCTCTATTTTTTCTCCTCACTACTTGTTTTTTTGCTGCCAAACCGATTTTCTGTTCCGTTTAACAGTCTTTTGATGTTCGCCCGATGCATCCAGATGACCAACAGGGCAATGACTACTGAAAAAGAAAAATCCAGCCAACTTACGCTGCCCTGAAAAAAATCCACCAACAGCGTTAAAAGCGGATAGCAAACGGCGCCTGCCAAAGAACCGATCGAAACAATCTTTGTCCAAAAGATCAGTGGCAGTCCGATGATCAAAAGCCCCAGGAACACCAATGGATTGATTACTGCAATAATGCCGATGGAGGTCAATATCCCCTTTCCGCCGCGGAACCCGAAATATACAGGATACAGATGACCCAAAATCGCAAATAGGCCGCCTATGTAGGCGCCATCAAAGAGTGTCACACCCATGGCCGCAAAAATCAGGCGACCGATGAGCACTGCCGCAACACCTTTGAGAAAGTCTCCCGCTAGCGTTAAAGCAGCAGCTTTTTTCCCATATGTACGCAGGATGTTGGTCATCCCGGCGTTTCCGCTGCCAAACTGGCGCACATCCTGATGATACAGCCCTTTGGAAACCACCACAGCAAAACTGACGCTGCCCAAAAGATATGCCGCAGCCGCAGCCAGAATAACTGCCAAAACTGTCTGCATTACAACTCGCCTCCCGAAAAAACAAACTAAATTGCTTATTTCTCTCCCCGTTCCCGTACAATCATGCGAATCGGCGTTCCATCTAAATGAAACGTTTCCCGAATCTGATTTTCCAGATACCGCTGGTAGGAAAAATGGAACAGCTCTTTTGAGTTGACAAAAATTACAAACGTCGGCGGCTTGGTAGAAGCCTGCGTCATATAGAAAATCCGCAGGCGCTTTCCCTTATCGGACGGCGGCTGGACTCGCGCTGTCGCATAGGACAGCATATCATTCAGCCGCCCTGTGGGAATGCGCATGGCATTCTGCTCACCCACATAATGAATCAGTTCGTACAGCTTTTCCACCCGTTGTCCGGTCTTGGCGGAAATGAACAAAAAAGGCGCGTAGGACATAAAGCTGAAATCATTTTGCAGCTTTTTCGTGAATTCCTGCATGGTCTTCCCATCTTTTTCCACCGCATCCCATTTGTTGACCGCGATGATGCATCCCTTTCCCTGCTCATGAGCATATCCCGCCACTTTGGAATCCTGTTCCGTAAAGCCCTCGGTCGCATCAATGACAATCACGCATACATCCGAGCGATCCACCGCCATATAGGAGCGCAGCACCGAATATTTTTCGATTGCTTCTTCCACTTTTGCTTTGCGGCGAATGCCAGCCGTATCGATAAACACAAACTGGCCATATTCATTTTCCACAAAGGTATCCGTGGCATCCCGGGTCGTTCCTGCAATATTGGAAACGATTACCCGCTCTTCACCCGCCATTCGGTTAATCAGTGACGACTTTCCCACATTGGGCTTTCCAATTACCGCCACCTTGATATTCTCATCGCCATATTCGTCCTCTTTATCAAAATCCAGATGCGCATAGCAAGCATCCAGCAAATCGCCCACACCATGACCATGTACCGAAGAAACAGGATACGGATCGCCGATGCCTAAATTGTAAAACTCATATAATTCAGGTGGTGGTGTGCCAACGCTGTCGCATTTGTTCACACACAAAACCACCGGCTTGCCGGAGCGCTGGAGCATGGAAGCTACGTCCTGATCCGTGGCGGTCATACCAGTACGGATGTCCACTACAAAAAGGATCACATCGGCGCTGTCAATCGCCATTTGTGCCTGCCGGCGCATCTGGGACAAAATCACATCGTCCGTTTTTGGCTCAATGCCGCCTGTATCCACAATATGAAAAGTTTTGTTGCGCCATTCCCCTTCTGCGTAAATCCGGTCCCGCGTCACGCCGGGAGTGTCCTCCACAATGGACAGGCGTTTTCCCACAATTTTATTAAACAGGGTGGATTTGCCCACATTTGGCCTTCCCACCACCGCAATCTGCGGTTTTGACATAGAAATCCCCTTCTTTCTGCCGGAGTGGAGCCGATCGTTTCTCTTCGACCATACCAATCGGATCCATCTTCCGAAAATTCTGCCGGAAAACCAGCGCGCCTCTTTTCAAAGGATTTTGGTAGTAATCTTCCGAAATATAACAAGAAAATCTGTTTTTCGTCTGGCCTGCCAACAAATCATGCGCAGCTATCTAAACAGCGCTAAGCCGCTTATTCCGTGGATAGTATACCACATTTTTCCCGCTTTACCAAACATAAGCAGGATTGTCGTCTTCTTCACCCAGCAGCGCCAGTAAAAACTGCGTACCATCGTTATCCACAGTTCGCACTGGAACCCCCAACGCCTGCTGCACATCTTGGATTGTCTGATCGTCTAAAAATTTGTCCTGTTCATGGCGCAGCATCACGCCGGGGATCAGCAATTCTTCTCCCAAATCTTTCCCTTTTAGCTGCCGGATGAGATCTGTGGCCGTCACCAATCCCGCAACTGTAATATTTTCACCGAAATAGTCATTGTGAATGGCGTAGACCGTGCAGTTCAGCCCCGGAAAACGCTGCTGTACCCGATCAATCTGCTCCCGCAGGAAATTCGCCGGTGCCTCGCCGGTGGCCAGACTTACACGGCGGTAAACGCCGTCATCCTCCCAGTCTTCCAGCGCGTCGGACAGTTCCTGCCTCAACAGGGATAAAAGCCCCACGCCATTTTCCAGCTGGTTGTATTCACCATAATACGCATCATCCGGTATCGGCATCTCTGCCTTGAGAAAAAATTCATCTGCCGGGTAAGCCATCCTTACCCCTTTCCGCTGCAAAAAATCATCTGAAAAGGCGTGGATGGTCTTGATTACTTCCTGTGCTTCTTCTTTGGTGTACGGGCGCAATGGGAACAGCCCTTCCCGGTACTTGGTTAGTCCCACTGGCACCGCCGCAATGCTTTCTACGCTGGGATACAGCTTTCCCAATTCTTTTAGAGAGTACACCAATTCCGCCCCATCGTTGATTCCCGGACACAATACCAGCTGCGTATTGATCTTAATCCCTGCCGCAGCCAGCTGTCGAAGATAATCTAGCGAAGATGCAGCCTTTGGGTTCAGCATCATTTTCTGGCGCAGATCTGGATTCATTGTGTGTACTGAAACATTAACCGGGCTGATGTGCATTTTAATGATCCTGTCAATGTCCTTTTGTTCCATGTTGGTCAAAGTAATATAATTGCCGAATAAAAAGGACAGCCGGGCGTCATCATCTTTAAAGTACAACGTCTCCCGCATGCCGGGAGGCATCTGATCCACAAAGCAGAAAATACATTTATTCTTGCAGTGATGCTGTTTGTCCATTAGATAAGAATCAAACTCCAAACCCAGCTCCTCATATTCGCCTTTTCGCACAGTCACACGCCGGGCCGCTCCATTTACATCCAGCAAGTCGATTTTCAATTTTTTATCTGTCATATAAAACTGGTAATCCAGGATATCTTCAATCTGATTTTGGTTAATGGCCGTAAGCTTTTCGCCCGGACGGATTCCGGCTTTGTCTGCCGGTGAGCCAGAAACCACCGCCATAATCTGTACCGCCAAAGCGGCACCTCCTTTTTTGAGTATGATCAACACGCCAATCCCATTTGCGGGCACAGAAGCGTTTTTGATAAGGCTATAAGCAAATTTCCCGCTGCCGTTTCTAGTCAAGCAGCAACGTTTTGCTATTTCACAGCTTTGCTCACAGGATGAAAAATGTAAAATACCGATAAGATTCGGTTGCTTTGCATCAGTAAAACAATTTTTCTTCTTTCAGCAACCGTTAAAAAAGGCAGGGGCGGAACTGCATCCTCCCCTGCCTTCAAAGAGACTATTCAGCCTCCATCTTAATGACTTCTTTGCCTTTGTAGTAACCGCAGTTCGCACAAACCTTGTGAGGAGCCTTCAGCTCACCGCACTGGGAGCATTTGGAGAACCCCGGAACGCTGATTTTCCAAACGTTGGAACGTCTTTTGTTTTTTCTCGCTTTAGACGATTTTCTCTTTGGTACCGCCATTTCAGCACCTCCTTAAAGATTATGATTCTTTAAAAAATTCACTGAGAATTTGAAGGCGAGGATCCGGCTGCTTCAGATCACATCCACAGTCTTTTTCGTTTAAGTTGGCGCCGCATACAGGGCAAAGGCCCTTGCAATCCTCTCGGCAATACACCACAGAAGGCAGTTCCAGAAGAATGTCGGATGTCGCCAGATCATCCAAATCCAGCTGATTGCCGGACACCACAATGAAGTCGCCATTGTCTTCTTCATTCAACTGACGAACCAGGACGTGCTCAAATTGATAAACTTCAGCACGCCGCTGCCGTTCCAAGCATCGTCCACACATCAAATTATAATCCATCTGCGCTTCATACGCGATAGACACAATCCCAGCCCGGTTATATAACTTACCGGAAAGATGGATCGGACGGTCAAAAGGTGCGGTTCCCCACAGCTCGATAGCGGACATATCCAAGTCATGAGTGAAAGGAATGACCTGGCCCTCTACCTCAAACAGCTGCTTTACATCAATAAACATCATGATACCTCATAACGCCACGAATTTTATTATATCGACATCAAAAAGGTTTGTCAATACAAGTTTGGCGTAATTTTACTTTTTCATACATTCAGCCGAAAATCCAGCTTTCAAGCCATAAAAATACATATATTCAGCAAAGATATCTGCTTTTTGCCCGTAATTCTCCGCTAAAAAGGAACGGGCGCATGCTTTTTCATGCGCCCGTTTTCCACCGTTCAGGTTAGATGATATAGGGCAGAACCGATTCCGGCAACTCAGAACGGTCGCAAGATACAGTAAATACGATTTCCACCTTATTTTCGGCAGTCAATTTTTCCAGCTTTCCGATCATTTCAGCAAATGCACCAAGGTCTCTGCCACCAATTTTCAGCGTCGCGTCAATGAAAATTTCAGTAATGTCATAATTTCCTGCGCAAATGCCGGCGATAAAGCCATAAAACGCATCAAAACCTGCTACGCCATAGCTTTCAATGTCGATCAAACGAACCGAATAATCAATATCATAGGTCATTTTCAGACCCTTTTCAATGCAGACAATGTTGCCGGAGGTGGTTTTTGCCGCTTTGTTAATCATGTCGATCAAAGTTTTGGTTTTTCCGGAGCCTTTGTTACCCACGATAAGTTTTATCATGTTTATATCCTCCTTAGGTTATAAAATCTTCTATGGATTCGCCCGAAGGCGAAAACAACAAATTTATTTAAGTTTTGCTTCCAGCTGGGCTTTTTTATCCTCATAGCCGGGTTTGCCCAAAAGTGCGAACATATTGTTTTTGTAACTTTCCACACCAGGCTGGTTGAACGGATTGACTCCCAACATATATCCGGACATGGCGCAGGCTTTTTCAAAGAAGTAAATCAGATAACCCAAATGGAACTCGTCCATCTGCGGCAGTTCCAGAATGACATTGGGCACTCCGCCCTGGGTGTGTGCCAGTACCGTTCCCTGGAATGCCTTATCGTTTACCACTGACATATTTTGGTTCGACAAAAAATTCAGCCCATCAAAATTATCCGGGTCATTTTTTACAAAATAATCCTGAATCGGCTTTTCGGGGCGAATTACCGTTTCGAACATAATTCTGGACCCTTCTTGAATAAACTGCCCCAAGCTGTGCAGGTCAGTGGAAAACACCGCCGATGAAGGATACAGTCCTTTGTTGTCTTTGCCTTCGCTTTCACCGAACAACTGCTTGAGCCATTCATTCATCATGGCAAAAGCCGGATCGTAGGTAATAAACATCTCAACGCTTTTGCCCTTACGGTAGAGAATATTGCGCAGCACTGCATATTTATAGCAGTCGTTCCGGGAAAGATCCGGTTCTGCATATGCTTCCCGCGCCGCCGCCGCGCCGTCCAGCAGCGCTTTGATGTCGATGCCGGCCACCGCAATGGGCAGAAGGCCAACTGCGGTCAGTACGGAAAAACGACCGCCCACATCATCTGGAACGACAAACGTTTCATAGCCTTCTTTGTCAGACAGTTCCTTAAGCGTCCCTTTCGCCTTATCCGTTGTGGCATAGATACGATGTTTTGCACCTTCTTTGCCGTATTTTTGCTCCAGCAGTTCCCGGAAAATGCGAAACGCCAGCGCCGGCTCAGTGGTGGTTCCGGATTTGGAAATCACGTTGACTGAAATATCCCGTCCCTCGCAAATAGAAAGAATCTCGCTTAAATAGGTCGGGTTAATGGAATTCCCTACAAAATAAATATCGGGTGTATCCTTTTTTTTGTTGTTGTATAAAGGAGAACGAAGTTGCTCAATCACAGCCCGTGCGCCCAAATAGGAACCTCCGATTCCTATGACGATCATTACTTCGCTGTCACTTTTAATTTTTTCCGCCGCTTTTTGAATTCTCGCAAATTCTTCTTTATCGTACGCTACCGGCAGATCCAGCCATCCCAGAAAACCATTTCCCAAACCACTTTTGCCGTGCAACGTCTCATGTGCGGCTTTCATTTGAGGGATCATCGCTTCCCATTCATGATCGCCGATAAAATCGTGCAGGTATCCCGTATTACATTTGATTACCATTTCCTCAACGTCCTCCTAATGATATAGGTTTATTTTACTCTAATTATACTTTTATTTCAAGAACCTTGCAGCAAGTTTCAAAAAAATAGTTCTTGGATCTGACAATTTCGGAAAAACGTATCGTTTTCGGTCGGATTTTTATACAAAAACAACATAAAATATTGTCATTCCTTCTCAATACAGTTTTCTATGATGACGTATTCGATGCCAAAACGGTAAACTGCGCACAAATCCAACTGTAATCCTATCGAAAGCTAACTTTTCTCCCCATAAAATCAGAAACCGGGCCGGATAAATCCGGCCCGGCAAGGGTTTGTCAAAACGGTTCCACCTTTCCCAAAAGCGTACCAAAAAGGATCTCCATTCCCTTTCCAAAATCGATTTTCTCTACCGCATTTTTTGCTCGTATCGGATATTCTCCCAATACCGTTCCTTCCTTGCTGACTACGACCTTGCCGAGCAGCTGTCCTTCTTCTACTGGCGCTTCCACATCCTCAGCCAGCTCAACCTCCTGAGTCAGGCTATTTTCCTCTCCCCGCTTCATAACAAAAGACGGAGGCAGATCATAGGCAAGATCTACCTGCCGCTGCACTCCATGCAACACAGGTACCGGTGTCAGCTGCTCCTGTAATGACGGTGGCTGTACCGTAACATAATTGGCAAACCCATAATCCAGCAGCGTTCGGCAGCTTGCAAATCGCTGAGCACTGGTATCCGACCCCAGACTCACTGCAATCAAGGAAAGATTATCCCGCTGGGCAGACGCCGATAAGCAACTGCCCGCACCGTTTGTCGTCCCGGTTTTCAGACCGGTTGCGCCGTTATAAAATCGCACCATTTTGTTGGTGTTGACCAGTTCTGTCGTCCCACCCCGTAAGCTGTCCATCCAGACTGTTGAATATCGGGTCACATCTGGATAGCGCAGCAATGCCGCTGACATCAGTGCAATATCACGCGCAGTGGAATAATGCTCCTGTGCATCCAAGCCCGTTGCATTGGCAAAATGGGTATTTTCCATTCCCAGCTCCTTGGCCTTCTCATTCATCATGCTGACAAAGGCATCTTCACTCCCCGCTACCGCCTCTGCCAGCACAACAGCGGCATCGTTTGCCGAGGAGATAAAAGTTGCCCGCAGGATTTCGTCCACTGTCATTTCTTCTCCTGGCTCCAACCAGATCTGAGAGCCTCCCATGGATGCTGCATGTTCCGAACAGCTCAAAAGCGTATCATACTGGAATTTCCCCTGATCCATCGCTTCAAATGTCAAAAGCAGCGTCATAATCTTAGTGATGGAGGCAGGCGGCATGGGAGCATTGGCATTCATTTCATATAACACCTGCCCGGTGGTTTGTTCCATTAAAATAGCAGATTTACATTCTAACTGCAGTCCCGATTGGTCAGATGATTCTTTTGACACCTCTTCAGCCCAAACCGGTGTAATTCCAATAAAAAGAGCGAGCAGGTATGCCGTCGCTTGTTGCAATAGACGAAAGGTCAATTTTGCCACCTCCGCAGATATCTGAATGGTACAGTCTATGCTGCAACGAACGGCGACATGTCTGCCCATCAGGAAAAAGACCGTTTTAGGAAAAAATAGCTAAAAAATCCGGTTTTTCACCTGTTTTCCAATGATTTTCAAAGCAAAAAACCGGCTTTTCTGTCCTCTATTTGCAAATACTAAACGGGAACTGCTCTTGCAGTTTCAATCGCGCGCGAATCAAAAGGCGGTGCGAAACCATGAAAAAAATTGTGTTTTTTGCGGTGGCCCTTTTTTGTTTATGGCAAACGCCCCACGCCGCCGCCAATGACCAGATGGATTACCTTTCCATCGAAAACAGGATACAGGATGAATGGGTAGACTACACTTACAGTTATCCGCAAATTACCCGGGGAGAAAGCCGGGTAACCGAACAGAGGCTGAACGGCTTTTTGCGGGAATACAGCCAGAGCACAGCATTGAACGCCCGGCTGCAAGCAAAAAAGGAATCACGGCAGTTCCATGGAAAAACAACCTTTGCAATCAAGCGAAATGATATCCATTTCTTTAGCATTGTATTTTCCTCTTGCTGCGAAGGCAAACAGCTGCAAAAAGGCTTTGTTTTTCTGCCCCAAAACGGCTTACAACTTCGGTTGGAGGATCTGTTTTCCTCGCCGGATTTCGCTGCTGTCCTGGAAGAAAAAAGTGCTGAATGGCGCCAAGAGCAGGGAGTCTCCAGCAATCTACCTACCCTGCAGGACTTTTATTTGACGCAGGACGAACTGGTATTGCTTTTTCCCTCTCCTGATACGCTCACAACACTTTCTTTCTCTATCCCTTTGGCGGATCTGAGTGGTATTCTGTCCGAATCTCTGCTTTCCTCCCTATCCTGAACCAACAAAAAAGCAGCTGACTTCCAGCTGCTTTGGTACATAACATTATATTAGTTCTGCCAAACACAAATCAGTCAAAGCCGCCGTAATCCGCACCCGCCGGATCGTCCCCCGGATATCCTCCTTTGTTTCCACACATACAGGCGTATAGTTAGGCGTGTAGCCTTCGATACCATAAGGCGTTTGAGTCGTTTCGAAAAGGACATCTTCTTCCCGGCCCACCTGTGACTGTAAAAAGGCTTGACGTGTCTTGTCGGTCACCTCGATCAGCCGGGCGCTGCGGGTCTCTTTTTCCCGTTGAGGCACTTGGTCCGGCATCGACGCTGCCCGGGTACCGGGGCGCACCGAATAAGCAAATACATGCGCTTTTGCAAGTCCAATCTCTTTCGCAAAATCCGCCGACTGCTGAAAGTCCTCTTCGGTCTCTCCGGGAAAGCCCACCATGATATCCGTAGTAATAGAAGGGTTCTCAAATGCTTTTCGAATATCCTCTACAATCCTACGATACTCAGCGCTGTCATAATGACGATTCATCGCTTTTAACGTACGGTCACAGCCGCTTTGCAGTGACAAATGAAACTGCGGGCAGAATTTAGGCTGGGCTGACAACCGATTCAAATCTTCTGCTGTCAAAAGCTCCGGTTCCAATGAACCAAGCCGAACACGGCGGATACCGTCCACCTGGCAGGCAGCCTCTACTGCATCAATCAGCCGCAGCCCCAGATCTTTGCCGTAACACGGCAGATTGATGCCCACCAACACTACCTCCTGATATCCCTGTGCCGCCAGCTGTGCAAGCTCTGCCATCATATCTGCAATCGGTTTAGAACGAACCGGGCCGCGAGCATATGGGATAATGCAGTAGGCACAGTAGCGGTCGCAGCCATCCTGAATCTTAACAAATGCGCGGGTTCGTTCCGAAAAACGGTTGGCAGACATTTTTTCAAATGCCTCCCCTTTCTGATGCGGAATAATCTGAACAATGCGCTGGTGGTTCTGCAAATAATTCTGCACCAAGTCCAACAGACCTGCCCGATTGGTGGAACCGGTTACGATATCCGCCTCCTCTAGTCCAGCCGCTTCCTGGGGAAAGGCCTGAGGATAACACCCGGTCAGAACCATTACCGCATCAGGATGCTGCCGTTTAAGACGCCGCAGCATCTGCCGGGTTTTTTTATCCCCCGACGCTGTCACCGTACAAGAATTTATAATACAAAAATCCGCTTTTTCCCCATTCTTTGCCGACTCAATACCCGCCTTGGCAAAACGCTCTTCCAAAATTTGGCTCTCATATTGATTCACTTTACAGCCTAATGTTACAAATACCGCTTTCATCTGTTCCTCCGCATCTTTGAGTGAAAAATTTTATCGCATTTACACAAAAAATCATATAAAAAATTAACAGAAATCACGAATCAAAAAGGCATATCCATTGGATTTCCTTCCAATATTCTAACAAAAAGTATGAATAAATACAATTACACATTGACAAAAAGAAAAAAATTGTATATGGTTGTAATTGGTAAGAAAGAATAAAAAATAAATTGATTTAAGGAGGAAAATATTATGACCACAAAAACTATTTCTTTGAACACCATCGTTGATGTAAAAGAATTTGTCAACACAGTTGCTCGCTATGATTTCGAGGTAGATCTGGTTTCCGGCAGATATCACATCGATGGCAAATCCATCATGGGCATTTTCAGCTTGGATCTTTCCAAACCGATTAAAATGGAAATTCATTCCGATGATTGCGATGCGTTTTTGAAAGAAATCCAGCGTTTTGTCGTAGAATAAATTGCCCAAAAGAAAAATTGAGGCTGCCGTGTTTTCGCGATGGCCTCTTTTTATTTAAAAGTGCAAAAAAGCCGCAGTCCAACGACTGCGGCTTTTCTTCTTTCAGAAAGCTTATTTGAGCTCGACTTTCGCGCCAGCTTCTTCCAATTTGGTCTTGATTTCCTCAGCCTCTGCTTTGGAAACAGCCTCTTTGATGGTTTTGGGAGCGTTGTCAACAACCTCTTTCGCTTCTTTCAGACCCAGACCGGTAATCTCTTTCACCAGTTTGATTACGCCCATCTTGGAAGCACCAGCCTCAGCCAGAACAACATCAAACTCAGTTTTCTCCTCAGCAGCGGGAGCAGCACCGGCAGCCGGGCCAGCAACCATAACGGGAGCAGCGGCGGAAACGCCGAATTCTTCTTCAATCGCTTTTACCAGATCCGCCAGTTCCAGGACGGTAAGGGTTTTGATCTCTTCTACAAATTTTACAATTTTCTCAGAAGCCATTGTAGCTACCTCCTATAATTTGTTTTTTTCATACAGTTGTGAAAACGCGATTAAGCGCTCTCTTTTTCGTTCTCTTTCTCAACGATGGCATTAAGCGCAACAGCCAAACCTCTGATGTTGCCATTGAGCACGCTGAGCAGCTGAACGAGCAGCTGTTCTTTGGAAGGCAGCTTCGCCAGTGCGGTTACACCGGGAACGTCTAAAACCTTTCCTTCTACAAAGCCCGCTTTGATTGCAAAAGTTCCTTTGGAATCTTCTGCAAATTTGGACAGGATCTTAGCAGCAGCCACCGGATCCTCATGGCTCACCGCGAACGCAGTTGTGTTTTCGAGAACAGAAGCCATTTCGCTGTATTCCGTACCTTCCAACGCACGGCGCAACAGGGTATTTTTCACAACAGCGTAATCAATTCCAGCTTCTCTGAGCTCACGGCGCAATTTGGTATCGTCCGCAACGGTAATGCCTCTGTAATCGACCAAAACGCCGGCTACGGCACCATCCAGTTTGCTTTTCAGCTGAGCGACAACCTCCTGTTTTGCTTGTAAAGCTTTCTCGCTAGGCAAGTCTATTCACCTCCTGAAAGTATCTACTTGATGCAAAAAGGGTTCTTTCCAATAACCTAGGAAAGAACCCAAATGAAATCTTAATTCATTCTGGCTATATTTCCTCGGCAGGCAAGGGAAACCCTTTTATGCAAAGCACCTGCTGTCTTTGGAATATGACAGCTTTTTTATTATATGCTATTTAATAAGGCTTGTCAAGCATTCTGTTCAAAAAAAGTTCAACAAAAGCAACAGCTCCGCTAAAGCGGAGCTGAATAAGCCTTTATACTGCAGGAACAAATTTGCCAGGATTAATCTTGATACCAGGGCCCATAGTGGGGGTGATCACGCAAGATTTCACATACTGACCTTTCGCCGCAGCCGGTTTTGCCTTTACAATTGCATCCATCAAAGTATCAAAGTTTTCCTGCAGCTTCTGTGCGCCGAAGGAAGCTTTGCCGATGGGGCAATGGATGATATTGGTTTTATCCAGACGGTACTCAATTTTACCAGCTTTCGCCTCGGTTACCGCTTTGGCAACATCAGGAGTAACAGTACCGGCTTTGGGGTTCGGCATCAAGCCTCTCGGTCCCAGGATTTTACCTAGACGGCCTACAACGCCCATCATATCCGGGGTTGCAATGACAACATCAAAATCCATCCAGCCTTCGCCCTGGATTTTCTGCATCATATCCTCTGCGCCAACGTATTCAGCACCAGCATCTTTTGCCAACTGAACATTATCGCCTTTGCAAAATACCAACACACGAACCGATTTACCGGTTCCGTTGGGCAGTACTACCGCGCCGCGAACCTGCTGGTCAGCATGCCGGGAATCTACGCCCAATCTTACGTGTACTTCTACAGTCTCATCAAACTTGGCAGTAGCGGTTTTGACACACAGGTCCATCGCTTCCTCCACGTCGTACAGTTTGGTTCTGTCAACAAGTTTGGAGCTGTCGTTATATTTTTTACCGTGTTTCATACTCGTTCTCCTCCCTTATGAGTGGTAATAAACGGAATTTTCCTCCCACCCGGGAGTTTAGTCTACAACCTCGACACCCATGCTGCGCGCAGTACCGGCGATCATGCTCATAGCCGATTCCACGTTAGCGGCGTTCAGGTCGGGCATTTTCTGTTCCGCGATTTTTCTTACCTGCTCTTTGGTAATTTTGGCTACCTTTGTCTTGTTCGGTACACCAGAACCGCTTTCGATACCGCAGGCCTTTTTAATCAGGATCGCAGCAGGCGGAGTCTTGGTTACGAACGAGAAAGAGCGGTCCGCGTACACGGTGATAACCACAGGGATTACCATACCGATATCATTTTTGGTACGCTCGTTGAACTCCTTCGTAAAGGACATGATGTTGACGCCATGCTGACCGAGAGCCGGACCAACAGGCGGCGCCGGCGTTGCTTTTCCGGCAGGTATCTGCAGCTTAATGAAGCCGACAACCTTTTGAGCCATAATTTGCACCTCCATAGTTTCTGTGGTTCATGGCGGAACGGTGGATTCCCATCCCTCCCACAGGCATGAGCCGGACAGATGCCCGGAACACACCCAAGCGCGGCGAAATTCCGCCGCAAAAACCGGTATTGCTACCGATTCCCTCAAAAAGATTAATCATCCAGCTGGACCTGATCCAGCTCCAGCTCTACCGGGGTTTCGCGCCCGAACATGGAAACGACAACTTTGACCTTGTCTTTTTCCACATCCAGTTCCTTCACGATGCCGGCAAAGCCTTCCATCGGCCCGTCAGTGATCCGGATGGTATCACCAACGCCATAGTTGACCTCGATCTGACGTTTTTCCACGCCCAGTGCCGCCACTTCCTTTTCTGTCAGCGGGATCGGCTTGGACGAAGGTCCTACAAAACCGGTACAGCCGCGGGTATTGCGGACGATATACCAGGATTCGTCGGTCATGATCATTTTGATCAATACATAGCCGGGGAATATTTTGCGTTCTACTTCGCGCTTTTTGTTGTCTTTGATTTCGGTAACTGTCTCAGTGGGGACCTTCACTTCCTGAATCAGCTCATGCATCCCACGATTCTCAACAGCTTTTTCGATGTTGGTCGCTACTTTATTCTCATAACCGGAATAGGTGTGGACCACATACCATTTTGCCTCTTCAGACATTCTTCATCCCTCCACGCAAGGTTACGCGCACCGGTTGTAAGCGGCTGGCGCTGTTAACCTGCGCTGCTGAGAAGCAGATTCACCAAACCGGACAAAGCTCCGTCCAGAATCCAGATGAACACGCCGACGATGACGCAGCAGGCCAATACCACAGCAGTATTGTTTATAATCTGCTTTTTAGAAGGCCAAACGACCTTCTTAATCTCGCCTCTCATGTCCTTACAGCCTTTGACGAACCGATGGGCGACGCGTTTCAGAAAGCCTTCTTTTTTCTCGTTTTTCGCTTTTTCAGCCATTACAGAAAACCCCTGCCTTTCTCGTCCTTACTTCGCCTCTCTGTGGAGCGTGTGTTTCCGGCAGAATCTGCAGTACTTGTTCATCTCAAGTCTGTCCGGATCATTTTTCTTGTTTTTCATGGTGTTGTAGTTGCGCTGTTTGCACTCCGTGCAAGCCAAGGTGATTTTTACTCTCATTTCGGCACCTCCTGATTAACGGAATTGTTTGCCTCCCTCTTGGGCAAGGAAACGCTTTTAAAAATGAACACAAAAAAATAAACCCTTTTTAGAGGTAGTACAAGTCTATCATGGAATCTCACCGCCGTCAACTGTTTTTTGACGAGAAAATGAAAAAAACAGAAAATTTTTTCGCAGCGGCCTAAAAAAGGCGCAAATTCGCATAAAAGGCTTTCGCACGCAATAAGGTTTATTACAGATTGTTTTCATTTCTGGAGTGAAGCCCGGCCAACAGTTGATTTTGCCTCTTATACTGTGGTAAAATAGCCCTTGTATGCGGCGCACCACTCAGCCTGTTTGCCCAGCGCGGCCCTTTTGGCGGCCGCTTATCATTATATAGGAGTGATCCGATTATGTCAAAGCGTTCTGTTGCGGTAATCTTTGGCGGCGCCTCCAGCGAGTATGAGGTATCGCTGCGATCCGCTTCATTTGTTATTTCCGGCGTGGATCGGGAAAAATATGACCTTACTATGGTCGGTATTACCAAAAAAGGCCAGTGGTTCCTTTATACCGGTCCTGAAAATGCTATCGCAGACGACAACTGGAACCGTCCCGAATATGTGACGCCGGCCGTTCTCCCGCCCGATCCTTCCTACCATGGGCTGCTCGTCTTTGAAAAAGACAGTCTTCGTACCATCCCGCTAGATGTGATTTTCCCGGTACTTCACGGCAAAAACGGAGAGGACGGCACCATTCAGGGAGTATTTCAGATGGCGCAGATTCCTTTTGTGGGCTGCGGTGTGCTGTCTAGTGCTGTTTGCATGGATAAAGCCATCACCCATACAATTCTGGATCAGGCAGGTGTTCCCAACGCCATGTGGGCAGATGTGTATCCATGGGATTTGGAGTCGTTTGACGAGCTGGAAGCAGAACTGTCTGACACGCTGGGATATCCCATGTTTATCAAGCCTGCCAACGCCGGATCTTCCGTAGGAGTAAGCAAAGCTGTCGACAAAACCGCCTTGTTAGAGGGTCTCAAGCTGGCTTTCCAGCACGATGGGAAAGCCATTGTAGAGGAATTTATCAAAGGACGAGAGGTAGAGTGCGCCGTTTTTGGCAATCATGGCGCCAAAGCATCTGTCCTCGGCGAAATTGCACCCAAAAAAGAGTTTTACGATTATGAAGCCAAATATGAGGATGACAGCACTGACCTGTACATTCCCGCCCGGATTCCGGCAGAAACCGCCGATTTGGTGCGGGAACTGGCCTTGGCCGCTTTCGAGTCTCTTGGCTGTGAAGGACTGGCCCGAGTAGATTTCTTTGTACAGGATGATGGAATTATTCTCAACGAGGTCAATACGCTGCCTGGCTTTACCGGCATCAGCATGTATCCCAAGCTGATGATGGAGGGCGGTATGAGCCCCTATGATCTGGTCGGCGGCTTGATTGAGCTGGCATTTCAAAAATAAAGGGGAGAGGCGCAATGGATAACCGCCCTATCGGTATTTTCGATTCAGGCCTGGGTGGATTGACGGCGCTAAAAGAACTGCGCCAGCTTTTACCGCAGGAAGATCTGATCTATTTTGGCGACACCGGCCGCGTACCGTACGGCGCGCGCAGCCCTCAGACCCTGCGCCGGTTTGCAATGGAAAACATCCGTTTTCTGCAAAGCCACGACGTAAAAATGATCGTTGCCGCTTGCGGTACCATCTCCTCTATTATGACCGACGAGATGATTGCCGATTTGCAGATTCCCTTCACCGGCGTTGTCAAAGCGGCGGCGTTGGCGGCCTGCCGCGCTACCCGCTCTGAGTGCATTGGTGTGATCGGTACCTCTGCCACCATCCGCAGCGGTTCCTATTTGCGTATCATCCGAGAAGTGCTGCCTCATGCTAGGGTCACCGCCTGTGCCTGCCCTCTGTTTGTTCCTCTAGTGGAAAATGGTTATATCGAAGAAAACAATCCTGTGACCGAATTTGTGGCGCGGGATTATCTGTCCGCTTTTGCCAATCAAAAACCGGACACCCTGGTTTTAGGCTGTACCCATTATCCGCTGATCGCTCCACTGATCGGTCAGATCATGGGCAGCGGCACTGTTTTAATTGACCCCGGGCGGGAAACCGCCCGGCTGGTAAAAGAATATCTTTCCGCTCATGGCCTGCAGGCTGATGAAGGGGAAGGCCAAACCCGTTATTTCGTCTCCGCCGATACCGAGGATTTCGACGCTATTGCCGCTCGTTTTCTTGGTCATCCCCTGGAACGCCCGGTGGAACATGTGGACGTAGACGATCTGTGCCGGTAGAAAGGATTTCCATTGAAAAAGGACGTTATGATTACCATAAAGGGCACCCAATTCGCTGATGATGAACAGGATTCGGTGGAACTGACCACCGTAGGTCTGCTGTATCGGCGGGGAAACGCCTACTATATTTGCTACAACGAATCGGAGGCTACCGGTTTTGACGGCGCAAAAACCACCCTGAAAGTGGAAGGGGATCGAAGAGTTACCATGCGCCGCACCGGAGACAATATGCGTTCCCAGCTGATTATCGAAAAAGGCCAGCGCCACCAGTGCTTTTACGATACCGGATACGGCACGATGATGCTGGGCATTTCCGGCGATGACATTACCTCTTGTCTAAATGATAGCGGCGGACACCTGCAGGTGCGCTACACATTGGATGTCAACGCCAGCATGGCCAGTGAAAATGAACTGCAGGTGGATGTGGAAGAGTACTATCCTTCCTGACGAGGACGGTAAGCGGTATGGAACCAGGATACGGCAGTATTGCGTATACATCGCGGCAGCTGCAGCAGCTTTTGCAAAAGGCATTGGAGCAGGTCTTTCCCAATTGTAAAATCAAACAGATCCCGATTGGGACAAGCTTTCTGAACGGGCAGGGAGTGTTTTCTTCCGGCCTTGCCTTTGTTTGCGCCGCGTCAAAAGGGATTTCTCCTGCTGAAGCGGCGGACAGGTTGTCGGTCTTTTTGCCAGGAGAAGATCTTCTTTTTTCCAAGATAGAGAAAAACAGCGGTTATCTGAATTTTCACCCATCCCCGCGGTGGTATACCGAAAGCGCCTCTTTTCTTTTGCGGAGCGCTTCTTTTTCAGCTTGGCATTTTACCGAGGAGGATTTTGGTTTTTTCTGTACTTCTTCTCCCGCCGTGGCTGAACTGCAAAAATCTTTTGTCCGGTTGTGCAGCATTTTACGAAATTGCCGAGCCGAAGGGATGCTGTCCCTTCCCTGTCCGGACTGTGCATTGGCATTGTTAGACAAACCGCAGGAGTTGGCTCTTATTTTTTCCCTCGCACGGCTGGCAGATGCCAAAAGCCAAAGTCTTTTGCCTATCCTGCTGGAAACAGCACGGGCTTTTTGTTTTTTTTATGACAGCCGACGAATCTGGTCCCCACAGCCTCATCTTACCGCGGCACGGGCAGCGCTGTGTCTGACTTGCGCCGCTTGGATACAGCAAGGTCTTCAGCAAACGGGACTCTGGCCCGAGAAAAAGTTTGAAAAGGTACTGTTTTCCCATTTTGACATCAAGGACCAAGGATGATAAATTTTTGTGAAAATTTCCACTGCATGCAAAAAATCAGCGGTTTTGCCGCACTGATATTATGAACCCATAAGGGTGGTGACAACATGAATATCGATTCCCAACTGGTGGAGGGGGCCAAAAAAGGCGACAGCGAATGTTTTTCTCAATTATATGAACTGGTTCAGGACGACTTGTATAAATATGCCTTGTATGCCTTAGGTAACGCTCATGACGCCGAGGACGTGGTGGCGGAAACCTTTTTGGAGGCATTCCGCGGTATTTCCAAACTGCGGGAGGCCGACGCTTTCAAAGGATGGATTTTTAAAATCCTGTCTATCCGCATCAAGCGGCGTATTTCCCGATATGTCAAGGAGAAAAATCAGCTTCAAATCGAGGATTTTGCCGCTGATTCCGCTTTGCGCACCGACGGAATGGATTCTGCTGTCATCGCCCGAACGGATCTTTTGCAGGCTTTGACGATCCTTTCTCCTCAGGAAAGGATGATTCTTTCTTTATCGGTACTTTATGGATACACCACCAAACAGATTTCGCAGATGCTGCGCTGTCCGCATGGTACTGTCAGTTCTAAACTGCACCGCAGCCTGCAAAAATTAAAAAAACAAATGGAAGAGAGGTGATACAAATGAGTCGTTCAAACCCTGCGGAAGATTTTTCTCAAATCAAAAAACAGTTGCAGCAGCTGGACCAACAGATTCCGGTTCCGTTTGCTGCCACAGCAAAGGGGATGAAAGACCGTTTGTCGTTGCCCGCCGCTGCTAAACCCCACCTATCTCATAAATGGGTTTGGTCTGCTGCTTTTTTCCTGTTATTGGCTATCATCGGATATGGGCTGTGGATGCCGCTTTCTCCGTTTGTTGCAACCGACAACACTGCTGCTGGAACCGGCGGTGAAGCTCAGCCCGAGGCAGCACAAAAATTCTGCGATACTGACGAGGCTGTACCATATGAACTGGCTGAAGCGCCCGAAAGCGGAGCATTTTCCCAAAATTTCGCTGTTTCTTCTGCCCTGCGCGGAACGCTGGACGGCAGCACCGATGGTTTGAACGAAAAAAAAGCAGCCTACTATCCAGCGGAGAGCTATGGTCAAATTCAATTGGCTTTGAGTACGATTTCTTCATCCGACAGCAGTCTGCCCGCTCTTTCCCAAAACAGCGATTCTGATTTTCTGCCGGGGGCAGACTGCTCCGTTTCCATGGTGGACCACACCTATCAGTATACCCTTACCTGTACGCCGGAAGGAGCCTCTCGTCTGGATATCCGCAGCGCATCCGACGGCGCCCTGCTTTCGCGAACGGACGTTAACTGTATCCACGGCACATTATTTACAGAAGGACAAATGCTGGTGCTGGCCGGGGAATGCGCGCAGGGGACGCAACTGCAATTTTTTGACATTTCCGATCCAACCAACCCGATTTTGCATCGTACCTTGGTGCAGGAGGGTTGCTATCTGGGGGCCTGGAAAGCAGATGGCTCCTTACTGGTCAGTTCTGTCTACCAGGTAAAAGACGCCGTGGATTTTATTCCCGGCATTTATGACAGCAGCAGCGACCAAAAAAAGCTTTTGGCGGCAGATCAGATCCTTTTGTCGGATACCTGTTCCTCCGCTTCTTTTGCCGTTGTTACCGCAGTTTCTCTCTCGTCTGACACGGGATACGCTTCTTTCGCCGTTTTGGGTGGTAGCGGTGTGACTTTCTCCTCCGGTGAACTGACGGTATCTACTGTGGGAAATGAATCCGTTTTTTCTATCCAACAGGAACAGCTGCAGCAAAAAGAAAATGGAGTGGACTGACAAGTATGGTTTTTTTAATCGCGGGCGCCTCGCACACGGGTAAAACCGCACTGGCCCAAAAAATATTAGAGGAATACGGCTATCCTTACCTTTCTATCGACCATCTTAAGATGGGGCTCATCCGCAGCGGGTATACCAATTTGACCCCGGAGGATGATGATAAACTGACAGAGTATCTGTGGCCTATTATCCGTGAAATCGTCAAAACGGCGATCGAAAACCAGCAAAACCTGGTGATAGAAGGATGTTATATCCCTTTTGACTGGACCGCAGATTTTAATGATTTTTACCGTAAAAACATCCGATTTATCTGTCTGGTGATGTCAGAAAAATATATTGCCACCCATTTTGCTGATATCCAAAAGTTTGCCAGTGTCATTGAGAACAGGCTGGACGATTCTTGCCACACGGCAGAATCGGCAGCAGCGGAAAACCGGGAAAATTGGAAAATGTGCAAAAAATATAGCTGTGATTACATTTTGATTGACGATTCCTATGAGGTAAAAATTCCTTTTCCTCCCCCGACATCTCTATGATGGTGCTCTCTTTGCGAGAATATATTTGAAAAAATGCACAAAAAGGAAGCAGGTTAAATTTTCCTGCTTCCTTTTTTATTTACAATCATGTATAATAAAAATAGTTTTGTGCGGAAGGATGTGCCGGTTTTGGATTTGAATGCCTTTACGGCCGGTGTGGAGCCTGGTGGCCTCACCCATGGCTATGAAATCAAAATTTTGGTTTGCTATCTTTTAGGGCAGATTGGTACCGGCATGACCTTTACCCAGATCAGTGACGCACTGCTGCACCGCGGTCTGGTAAACTATTTCGAGCTGGCGAATGCACTGAGCGATCTGACCGAGTCCGGCCATCTCACCTGTGAGGATTGTGCAGGCCGTCAGGAAGATACCAGTTACCATCTGACTGATCTGGGGCGGCAAACAGCTTGCACCTTTTCCGGTACGTTGCCGGTTTCTGTCCGGGAAAAGGCTGTCAAATCCGCAAGGCACCAGCTGCTGCGCAGAAAAATCGAATCTTCGAATCATGCTTCTATTCGTAAGGCAGAAGATGGTTACATTGTGGATATGACGATCTGCGATATCGGATCCGATCTGCTTTCTCTTTCTCTGTTTATGCCCACCGAGCAGGAAGCGGAACAAGTCCGTCAACACTTTTTGTCTGATCCTCTTCTGACTTATAAAGGAGTACTCGCCCTTTTGACTGGTGATTTGCAAACAGTGGGACAGTTGATTCCTACTAAGGACGAAGATTACCAATAAAAAATCAGATCAAATCATCATAACGCAAATAAGCGGACATGCCGCTTATTTCTTTGCTTTCAAAAAAATTTACAAAAAATGGAGGAGACCATGGCAAAACAATCCGTCAACGTTTTAACTTTAGGCAAAACGCCCCTTACCACCATCTTAAAACTTGCCTGGCCCACTATCATTGAACAGATGATGTTCACAGTTTTAAACTTCAGTGATACGGCGATGGTCGGTGCGCTGGGTGCGGTAGCCACAGCTGCAGTAGGAATCACCTCTACTTCAATCTGGCTCAGCGGCAGCGTGATTTCTGCTGTCAGCGTCGGCCTATCCATCCAGCTGGCTCAGTCCGTAGGCGCAGGAAATTATAAGCGTGCCCGAGAGGTTGTGGGCCAGTCTTTATTGACCAGCTTGGTCGTTGGCGCCGCATTAACGCTTGTCTTTTTCTCTTTGCACTGGAACCTCCCTGCTTGGCTGGGGGCAGAAGAAGCGGTTGTTCCCCATGCGCAGGCTTATCTGCAGGTAATCGCGCTTTCCCTTTTGTTCAATATGCTTTCTTCTGTATTTTCTTCCCTGCTTCGCTGTATGGGAGACACTCACACCCCATTAAAGTACAATTTCACTGCTATTATACTAAACGTAATTTTCAACTTTTTATTGATCTTTCCTTCCCGGGACTTAACGGTATTCGGCTTTACCTTCCCCATGTTTGGTGCTGGTCTCGGCGTTGCAGGTGCTGCTTGGGGAACTGCGCTTTCTTTGGCCGTCTCGGCCACACTGCTGTTCCTTTCTCTTTGTGACAAACGCCGGGAAATTCATCTTTCGCTGAAGAAAGAATATCTCAAACCGGATAAGGATATCTTAAAAAATATGGTCTTTTTGGGGGTTCCCACTGCAATGGAACAGTTCATCACCACCTCTGGCCAAGTGATTTCTACCCGCATTGTCTCAACTTTGGGAACCGTGGCAGTAGCGGCCAACACACTGGCTGTTTCGGCAGAATCCCTGTCTTATATGCCGGCTTATGGTGTCAGCGTAGCTACCACAACATTGGTCAGCCAATCCATCGGCGCAGAGAAAAAGGACGATGCCATGAATTTCGGTAAACTTGCCAATCGTCTGGGCTTCTGTGCCATGATCTTCGTCGGCATTCTTTTGTTTGTGCTTGCCGAGCCGCTGATTCGTCTTTTTACTCGCGATGAATCGGTAATTCCCCTGGCTGCGGCTATGCTGCGTATCGTTGCCATTGCGCAGCCACTCAATGCTTCTTGCAGCATCCTTTCCGGTGCGTTGCGAGGTGCAGCAGATGTCAAAAGTCCATTTTTCATCGGTATTTTCGGTATGTGGGGTCTTCGCGTCCCGTTGGCCTTGCTCTTTGTTTTTGTATTTCATTGGGGCCTGCACGGCTATTGGATCGCCATGGTTATCGACAATATGACCAAAGGCGCGTTGAGCATTCTTCGCTTTAAACAAGGAAAATGGATGAAAAACGCAAGTCTGGGACGAGCGCTGGAAGAATAGTCTTACAGCTTTGACATCAAAAACCTTTCCGAATATTTTACTTGCCCAAAAATCGTTTCAATCTCATCAGTGAAAGAAGGTGCCTTTGAAAATGAATATTGGCGTGGAAGTTAATTTTGTTGTGCAGGACTCTATCAAAGCACTTGCATTATATGAGAGTATTTTCGAAGTGCGGCGGGTAGAGGTTACTGAGTATCCGCGTGGAAATAATGAAGCGGTATTTACCATATACGGAACCCGATTTCATATGCTGGATGAAAATCCACAGTTTATGCTGATCGCACCGAAACCCGGCGATCCAAATCCTATATGGTTTAACGTTATCGTACCAGATATCAAAAAAAGTTATCAAAAAGCAATGAGTGTTGGATGCACAGAGATACAGCCGCCTACTGTTATGGAAGAAATGGGTCTTACTAATGCCATGTTTTCAGATCCTTTTGGGTATATTTGGATGCTTCATCAGATTCACCGCGAAGTAAACTTTGAAGAACGGTGTAAAATCATGGAGGATAAATTAAAATAGATAGCACAAAGGAATCTCGTCAAAAAATTGAGACTGAACCGCTAAAACTGTCGATGATCTAACAATTTTTAATTGTCATAGAATCTGTACTAGACAAAACCATCCTGTCCTGTTTGTCGGATAGGATGGTTTTTATGATTCGGCAGCCCTTTTTTATGGAAACATAGGCCAAATTTTATATGCCTGTTCTCTTCGGCACAGGTGGCAGTCACTATGGCAAACACAAGGTTATTTCTGCACAAAAAAGCAGTGTTCTTTTCCTCTTTTCTGTTACGCTCTTCTAAATCCGCTTTGCTTCTCTTGTAATTCAGAACGAAAAAAACTATAATAGAAAGAACTTTTAATTGTTTAAAAGAAAAAAGTGAGAAAGGATGTACGTAATGGAACAAATCGCGGAAATCGCCGCCCGAATCCGGGAACTGCGCGAGGCCTGCGGCTACACGCAGGAAGAACTGGCAAAGGAGCTGGGGATTGACGTAGCCGTACTGCGCGCGTATGAGGAGAATGGATACAATATCCCTATCAGCGTGATCTATCAGATCGCCAACCTGTGCGGCGTGGATTTCACCGAAATCCTCACCGGAAACGATCCCCGCTTGGATACCTATCAGATTGTGAAAAAGGGCAAAGGCCTTTCCGTTGAGCGAGTCCCGGGCTACGATTTCGAGGATTTGGCTTTCCGTTTTACTCATAAAATCATGCAGCCCCTTCGGGTTCGGCTGATGCCAGATGATAAAAAGCCCGCTCTGATTACTCACAGCGGCCAGGAATTCAATCTGGTACTGGAAGGGAAAGTAAAGGTACTCTTCGAGGATAAAGAGCTGATTTTGGAAGAGGGCGATTCCATCTACTTTAACCCCCTGCACCCTCATGGGCAGGTATGCGCCGACGATAAGCCCGCCGTATTCGTAACGGTAATCGCCGAATAGCCGTCATAGCGCATAAAAAGGAGGATGCAATCAATGCTTTTGGACCGATATCTGCCCCGGATGGAATTTGACTCCTACGAGGACTTTAAAGAAAATTACCGCTGTCATGTGCCTGCCGATTTCAACTTTGGTTTTGATATTGTAGATGAATGGGCCCGCCAGGAGCCGGAAAAAATGGCACTGGTCTGGTGCAATGACCATGAAGAGGAAAAACGCTTTACTTTTACCGATATCAGCCTTATGTCCAACCAGGCGGCCAACTTCTTTCGGGCGCACGGCGTCAAAAAAGGGACCGTCGTTATGCTGATTCTGCGCCGCCGTTGGGAATACTGGATTTGCGCCACCGCACTGCATAAAATTGGGGCCACCCTCATCCCCGGTTCCCTTCAGTTGACAAAAAAGGACTTGGTTTACCGGGCAAATGCCGCTAAAATCCATATGATCGTATGCGTGAACGACGATTTTGTTATTCGTCAAGTGGAAGAAGCTATGCCGGAAGCGCCGAGCCTTACCGTTCGTGCCCTGGTCGCCGGAAAAAAAGACGGCTGGCTGGACTTTTCCGAAGAACTGGCTAAATACTCGCCGATGTTCGAACGGCCTACCGGAAACGAGGCTCATACCATCAACGATATCATGCTGGTCTATTTCACTTCTGGCACCACCGGTATGCCCAAAATGGTGCGGCATAATTTTGCTCATCCGCTGGGGCATATCGTCACCGCCAAATACTGGCAGCAAGTGCAGGAAAACAAACTCCATATGAGTGTATCCGACTCCGGTTGGGCAAAATTTGGCTGGGGTAAAATCTATGGCCAGTGGATCTGCGGCGCCACTATTTTCTGCTACGATATGGATAAATTTATCCCGCTCAAGCTGCTGGAAAAGCTGGAGCACTATAAAGTGACAACCTTTTGTGCGCCGCCGACTATGTTCCGCTTTATGCTGCAGGAGGATGTAACCAAATTCGACCTGTCTTCTATTCAGCACTGCTGCATTGCCGGAGAACCTTTAAATCCGGAAGTATTCAAGCAATGGGAACAGTTGACTGGTTTAAAGCTGTATGAAGGCTTTGGACAGAGCGAATCGTCGGTGCTCATCGCCAATTTCTCTCCCTGGATCACTCCCAAACCCGGTTCTACCGGCAAACCCTCTCCCCTATACGATATCGACCTGATTAACAGTGAGGGCAAGCCTTGTGAGGACGGGGAAGAAGGAGAAATTGTCGTCCGTCTCAAAGGTCATGATTGGCCTACGGGGCTTTTCACCGGATATTATCTGGACGACGAGATGACCAAAGCCAATCTGGGCGGCGAATGGTACAATACCAAAGATGTGGCCTGGCGGGACAGCAACGGTTATTTCTGGTTTGTGGGCCGCAATGACGATGTCATCAAGTGCTCTGGTTACCGTATCGGCCCATTCGAAGTGGAAAGCGCCCTCACTGAGCATCCATCGGTAGTGGAATGCGCAGTCACCGCTGCGCCGGATCCAATCCGCGGGCAAGTAGTCAAGGCAACTGTAGTATTGGCCAAAGGTTATGTCCCCTCTCCCGAATTGACCAAAGAATTGCAGAATTATGTAAAAAAAGTCACTGCGCCTTACAAATATCCCCGTATCATCGAATATGTAGACGAACTTCCTAAGACGTTGGGCGGCAAAATCAAACGGGCAGAAATTCGTCATCGGGATCATCAATAAAATTTTTCCCACACCAGTATTGGGGCGGGATTTTCTTTGCCGCAAAATAACAGGATCAGCATATAACCTTCGCAGAATATAAAAAGCAAAATCAATATCAACGAGAAAAGACGGTTTCAAATTTGATATTTTCCAAACAAAATACGCGATTTGAACAAACTGAATCGATTTGCTATTTTGCGGTGTTTCATACTGCTATCATGCTATAATAAAACAAAAGCGGGCTGGAATGTCTCGCAAGGAATCGGTCCTTATCAAAAAACCGCCGTATTTTCCATGATGTTCATAACGGAGAATTGGTGGGGAGTAAGCAACCGGAAGGTATAAAAAATCTCCCGGTTGCTTTTTTTATTTCAGCACCTATTTTTTCGAGTATCAAATCCCGAATCCCCTGTGCGGTCGGCGTTGCCATCCGCTGTGAACAGAATCGGGGGGAATTTACAACCTCGACCCTTCTCCTGCTTGATTTTCGACTCACCGGAAAGCCTGAAAAAGTTGTCACAAACTATCACTTTCACCTTCGCAAGCCTGTCCTCAAATCGCTCGAAAAGGGCGATTTTCTTTTCTGTTGAGTGCTTGCTCGCTGTTCTGCTTTTGATGTCACACGGTCGCTCTATGGGAGAGAGGGTTATAATCTTGCGTTAAGGCATAGGGTACAAATTAGCGCCCCCTGTACTCCTGCTTTAAGACCTCTGCCATTTCTTTCGCTGATTCTTGGCAACCGCCTGCAAGCCACATTTTGATAATGGCGTTAAGCCCGTTTCTGAAAAACTCAATATGGTATTTGAGGTTGCTGTCTATATGTTCCTTCTCAACTCGCTTCGTATCGTATATTGAAACAAGGTGCTTATCGTCATAACACAACTTAAAATAAGTCTTATAGAAAAGCTGGTTTTCTTTTATATGTGTAAACATCTTTAATACGCCACTATGCTCGTTAACGTAATCGTAATCGGCAAATAAGTTACTAAAATCTGCTTCAAGTTTTTCTCTTGTCTTATCGGCAAGGTCAAATATATCAATATAATTCGCATAGAAGGTGCTTCGGTTTAATCCCGTGAGTTTTATAATATCCGAAACAGTTATTTCTTTGATCTCACGGGTTTGTAGAAGTTCTACAAATGCCTTTTCAATTTTATCTTGTGATTCCCTGCGGCGTTTGTTATTCTTTACATTCATACTTTTCTCCATTATTCCAACACTCGTTGCAAAACTGTTGATTGTCTTGCTTGAACAAAAACATTATACTATGATTGTAATAAAAATACAATTGTTGGTTTAATGAAAAGGGGGGTCCAAATGCAAAAGAGTAGTTTGGTTGCATTGATAATGGGAACTGTGAGTGGGGTGCTGTTTGCTCTCGGTATGTGTATGTCACTTCTGCCGGAGTGGAATGCCTTTAAGGAGGGCATTCTCTTCAGTACCATAGGAATGATACTCGGTATCATTACACTTCTTGTATGGTGCAAGATGGAGAACAAGAAGCTACCTAAAATGAGTGGCAAAAATATTTTACGTACCATTTATGCTATCCTTGCCGCTTTGGTTCTCGGTGTAGGTATGTGTATGTGTCTTGTGTGGGAGCAGATCGTATGGGGTACGCTTATCGGCTTACTCGGCATCATTATGCTGATTGCTTTGATACCCATGATTAAAGGTATAAAATGAAAGCGTTAAAATTTGCAAGAAATCCTTATACCAGCCTTGTTATTAACTTCGCTTATGCAATAGATAATTGTATGATAGGATTTCTTGCACATTCGTGGTGGTTTATTACAGTAGGTGCTTATTATACTGTTCTTGCTGCAACCCGTTTTTCTGTACTGCAAATCAAGCGGAAAGCTAACGGAAATTATGGTACAGAACTTTTTGCAAAGCGGATTACAGGAGTTTTATTGGTTGTGTTATCTTTCTGCATAGTTGGAGTAACTATTTTATCCGCACTAAAAGAACGAGGTACAGCTTTCCACGAAATCGTTATGATCACAATTGCAACCTATACTTTTACCAAAATAACGATAGCGATTGCAGGTACGGTAAAAACAAAACAATCCGCTTCACCAGTTCTAAAGACACTTAGAAATATATCATTGGCAGATGCGTGTGTTTCAATCTATACAATGCAACGTTCCATGCTTGTGACTTTTCCCGGTATGAAAGCGGCAGAAATTCAATTATTTAATATTCTGACGGGAACAACGGTATGGATAATTATACTGTTTCTTGGAATGAATCTTATAGGAGGAAAAAGAATAGATATGGCTAAGTCTAAAATTGTAAAAGTAAACGAAAAAATCGCCGAGACAGTAGCCGGCGGCTACAAGAAAATTGAAAAGGGTGTCGTTAACGGTTACAAAAAAATCGAGCAAGGTGTTGTTGGTGGCTATACAAAAATCGAAGATAAGTTTGTAGACACCTACCTTACTAAAGACGGTGAAACTGTTGAAGAAGCAAAAGCAAGACTTAAAAAAGAAAACAAATAAGAATAAGTCGGCAGCGAAAATTGAATCCCCCTACCGCTATTACTTTGCAAAACAATAACCGCACAGTCTTTCGACCATACTATCATTTTGTCATCCTATTCGGGTTTTGTTTTCTCCGTTAAGAGTACCACGATTTTACAAAGGAGTTTTTTATGAACAGTATCTTTACCCGCCGTTCAATCCGGGAATACGATTCCTGCCCTGTGGAGCAGGAAAAACTGGAACGTATCCTACGTGCCGGAATGCAGGCGCCTTCTGCCATGAACCGGCAGCCTTGGGAATTTTTAGTAGTCAAAAATCCGGAGATGATCCAAAAAATCGCCGCATTGACTCCTTACGGAAAACCTGCCGCCCGAGCGCCGATGGTATTGGTTCCTCTGGTCAATCTTCAAACCGCCGGGGAGAAAAATCGTTTTTGGGTACAGGATCTGTCAGCCAGCGTACAGAATATCCTGTTGCAAGTTACCGAAGAGGGCCTCGGCGGATGCTGGATGGGCATTTATCCGGATGAGGATCGTACGCAAGCGCTGCATAATACGCTGAATCTACCGGATGGTATTCTTCCCTTTGCAATGATTTCAGTCGGTTACGGCCTGCAAGAGAACCGGTTTGTTGACCGGTTTTCTGCAGAAAAAATTCATTACGAAACCTATTAAACAAAAACTCCAGCTTTCTTTGCGAAAAGGCTGGAGTTTTTTAATCGTCAGGAACGTGTTTTCTCACCCTTTGACTGATTGACCGCCGCTTGCAACGCTTCCCAATAAGAAGAAGCCTGATGGGATATGGTTGCATTTTGGTTCACGTATTCATTTCCTCGTTTTCCCATGGACTTTCTCTCTTCGGGCGGCAACGCGCGCAGCTGTTCCAGCGACTGCATCAGTGACTGGGGATCCTTCGGAGGCGTAATTTTTCCGCAGCCTGCTCTTTCCACTGGATTTTCAGGGATTTCTGCGGCGCAGATTACCGGCACACCGCTGGACATTGCCAACAGGATACGAGTCGTATCCGCACCGTATTGGTGCCATCGGAATGGCGGAATTCCTACATAAAGACAGTCCGCGGTCTGATACAGGTCGATCAGCTGCTGGGGATGTACGCCATCCAGGAACAAAACGTTTGATAGCGCCTTTTGTTTTACTTCTCTTTTTAAATTTGGTTTATACATACCATTTCCCGCTAAGATAAACAGTATATCCCGCGGCGCAAGTGCCGCCGCTTCAATCAACAGGTCCAATCCCTGATCTTTTTCCATTTCTCCCCCAGCCAAGCAAATAAAATTTCCTTTTCCCTGATATCGCCGGACAAAGTCAATATGACGCTGCGGCGGCTTATGCTCTTTGAAAAAAGAAGGTGCCAACGCCTGCGGAACCGATGTAAACTTTTGCGAATCAACACCCATCTCTGTCATATGTTCATCCAGCTTCGAATAGACTGACAGAACCAACTGGCTTTTTCGGTATGCCATTTTTTGTATATGGGAAAACAGCCGGATCAAGTAATGGCCGGGGGTATACTCTAATACCTCCTGCAGATGCTCCGGATAAATCCGTCTGACATCAAACAGAAAAGGGATATCCAGTTTTTTGGCGATTTTCGCTGCTCCGTGGCTGCCCAAAAGATGGCGGGAGGAGAGCAAAACCACATCTGGCTTCCAGTCGGAAATAAGCCCCATGCTGCGCTGAAGGCCCTTTTCAAAGGGCAGCGTGCCACGTAAAATTTTTTTCTCTCTGTCAGCCGCCGCCGGCGACTTTATCCACAGAAACGGTACGCCGTCCTGTTCCTCTATTTTGCCTGTTTGCGGCTTTTCAGGATTCTTTTGCCGCAAATAGGAATAGTCCGCCGCCGCAATCAGCACTTTTCCACCGCTTTTTTTCCACTCTTTGGCCAAATCATATGCGTGGGTATCTCCTCCCAGAGACACTGTTCCCGCATCGTAATCGATCAATAGGATTTTCATGGCTTTTCCTCCCGATGATTTCCAGCAGCATATCTGCTTTTGTCCAATGCCGGATTTCTATTTCCAACATTTCTTTTTTTAGTTTGGCCCTCTTCGCTTCTCCTATGCAAAATAAAATAGCACTGAAAAGCACCGAAAAAAGCGGAGGCTTCTGCCTCCGCTTTCGTCTTTTATTCTTCTTGCATTTCTACCAATGCCGTTTCTTCTAATCCATATAAAGCGTTTCCCAACGCAGCAGTCACCAATTTTTTAAAGCGGGTGGATGATTGCGTTGCACCGGCTACTGTTTCCATCTCGTCCGGCAGGTACCGTGCATCAATAAAGGACTGAATAATCGCCGGATAAAATTGAGCTGGATACGTACCGGAACCGGCCTGTTCCATCTGATTTTGATAGTCGGCATCTTTGGATTTGTAAGCACCATTTTCGTCTACCGCATCAAAGCTAATCTGTGTAACTGCGTTATTCTGAATCGTCAGGACAACAAATTCTGTCCAGCCCTGCTCCGGTTCTTTCATCTGTGCCCGATACGATCCATCCTCAAAAATAGGCGCAACGGCAGCTGTTTTGTCGCCCTTTTGTGCGTTTGCCAATGCATGAGCGATTAGCTTTTTAAAATTCCGGGAAGAAATAGTCGCACCAGCGACACCATCCATTTCTTCAACAGAACCGGCTTGCTGATAATTTTCCACCAACTTTTGAGAATAGTCTGCCGGATAGGTCTCCGGTAAACCATTTGCCACATTTCCGGCAATCATACTTTGACGGTATTCTTCGTCGGCAGACTTTAAATCTCCCTGCTCGTTTTTGGCGTCAAACACAATAGAGTCCACAGTCCCATCTGCGATGGTGACACGAACAAAATCTTTCCACCCGTTATCGTATTCCGGCATTTCGACTTCATACACGCCATCTTCATAAAGGGGAAGCGTTATTTCTCCTGTTTGCCCATTCTCGACCCGTTCCATCAAAGCTGCCATGACCTTTTTAAAATTTTCCGAAGAGGTGGTCGCTCCTGCTACTGCATCTACTTTTTGTAGATCGTATTCCACAGCACGAAAGGCCGTCACCAGATCATTGTATACTTTTTCCGGATAAACAGCAGGAAGGCCGTTTGCCGCATTCCCCGCCGCCATGCTATCCCGATACGCTGTATCTTGACTCTTTTTTTCTCCCGCTTCATTTCGGGCATCGTACTCTACGGCTGTAATATATCCGTCGGACACAGTTATTTTTCCATATTCCTGCCATCCGCCCTCATATTGCGGCATTTTTACTTCATAAGAACCATTTGTATACGGTCCCTGCGCCAGGTCTGGCATACTGCTTGTTTCCCCCGAGGAACAGCCTGACAAGCCCAAGCAAACTGCAACTGCCAGCATGACGTCAATCCATCTTTTTTTCATCTGCACCCTCCGTTCATTCGTTTTCTTGTTATTGTTACCTACAGCCGTTTTCTTATTCCAATTTTTTCAAACAAGGACATGTAAAGAAAAACCGCGGAACACACAACGGCATTCCGCGGAGCACAGCATCTTTTAGCGGTCAAATATCTTGCGGATCACTTCGAACTCATCAATTTCCTGCTTTTCTTCTTCATTGCTGATTCCGAGACTCTCCAAAATAGCAGAAGCCGGATCTTTTTCCGCAGGCTTTTCCTCTTGCGCTTTTTCTTGTTGCGGGAAAGATTCTTCCGACTCAAAATTCGTGGCGATAACCGTAACCTGCATTTCGTCGTTAAAGGACGGATCAAGCGCCGCGCCCCAGATAATATTCGCATCCGGATGCGCTACATCCCGCACCATGCTGGAAGCCAAATCCACGTCTTCCAGGCTGATATCCGGAGACGCAATGATGTTGATGATCACGCCTTTTGCACCGTTGATGGAAGTCTCCAAAAGTGGGCTGGAAATCGCAGCAGCAGCAGCATCCGCAGCCTTATCTTTGCCGGAAGCGCGGCCCACTCCCATGTGGGCTTGTCCCGCATCCTTCATAACGGCTGTTACATCCGCAAAGTCCAGGTTGATCAAGCCCGGAATATTAATCAGATCGGAAATACTCTGCACACCGTGGCGCAGTACATCGTCCGCCACCTCAAAGGCGTTGACCAGCGTAATTTTGGTATCCGATAAGTACTTGAGCTTTTCATTAGGAACCACGACTAGAGCGTCTACATGTTCTCGCAGCGCCAAAATTCCCATTTCGGCCTGTTCCATCCTCCTGCGTCCTTCAAAAGCAAAAGGCTTGGTCACAATACCAACGGTAAGAATCCCCATTTCCTTGGCAATCTGCGCTACAATCGGTGCGGCGCCCGTACCAGTGCCGCCGCCCATACCAGCCGCAACAAACAGCATATCTGTCCCTTTCAGGGCAGAGGCAATTTCCTCTCGGCTTTCCTCCGCAGCCTTCTGTCCGATTTCCGGATGCCCGCCGGCTCCTTTGCCGCGGGTAGATTTTACACCGATCTGGATTTTTTGTGTTGCATTCGAGGAGGAAAGAACCTGGCTGTCCGTATTCAGCGAAATGAACTCTACGCTTTGCATACCGGAAGCAATCATCCGGTTTACTGCGTTGCCGCCGCCACCGCCAACACCGACCACTTTGATGGCAACGCCTTTATCGACGTAGTTATCAATTTCAAAATTCATGAGCATTTTCATTTCCTCCTAGTTTTCTTTTTATCCCCAAGCAGGAACCCCTCTTAAAAATGTCAGCCCTGCATCGCGCTGTCAATAAAAAATATGTCCTGACTTTCTCATTTTAATGTACCATTTTTTCGCTTCCAGTTCAATAGTGAATCCCCGGATTTCATTGGTTTTTTCGTACTTTTTTACGAGAATTTCCAACAAAATCCGTTCTATTCCGCCGACGGTACAGATCCGCTATCTTCGGGCTGACTGCCGTTGGTGCCACTATCGCTGGTGGAATTGTCATCGCCGGCAGGATCCTCCGTTGTTTGGCTGCTATCGTCCGGCACCATTACACTGCCGGACGGACGGGTCCAAACTTCTCCTTCGTATGAGGCGTCAATGGTCCCCCGAAAGCTAGTGAGCAAATCCTGTGTTTGGATCACCTGCAAAATTAATTCCATTTTGTATTCCAGATTACTGTCGGTACCTAATATAATTTCGAAAACATCCTGATAGTACAGCTTCAGATCATACGGATCGGAAAGATCGATAACGTTAAAATAGGAAAAGCCGGTTTTTTCTGCGGCTTCCATAACCAGCCGCATTCGTCTGACGTTTTCAGAGTCTTCTTCAACCAGATAGCTGCCCTGTTCTGGTGTCTCTTCAGAAAATCCCATTACGATTGGCATTTCTTCCGGTAAAACCGGTGTATTGCATTCCAGCACCCGACCTTCTTCGCTAATCAACGTATACCCCGCTCCCGCGTCAATGGCGCCGATCGGGGTGGCTTCGGTGATTTCCAAAACAATCGTATCCGGCAACTTTCTGCGGATTTTCACTTTGGAAATGTAGCTGTATTCTTCTATTAATTTCTCCTTAATTTGCTGATCTTTGAGGCGAAACATATTTTCCTCCAGCAAAATACCGGAAGAAATGATTAGCGATCGATCGTCATAATGTTCACTTCCAGCCACAGCAATATTTTTGATTTTAAAAAAGACGGTAGTTGTCAAAACAATTGTCGTTGTGACCATAAAAACTAAAATCAGCAGGTACCAGAGAATGTTATTTCCTTTGCGGCGGCGCTTTCGCTGTACCAGAGCTGATCCTTCAGCCCTACCTCCGCGCGGATGAGAACGTACGCGCCCGTGCGTTTCTCCCCGTTTTTTCTTTCCTCTGCTCATTTTTATTCCCGCCTTTTATTTTTTCCAAATTTCAGCGCCCAACGCTGTCAGATTTTCGCAGAAATGTTCGTATCCCCGTTCAATCCATTCAATTCCTTCAATACGGCTGGTTCCCTGGGCTGCCAACGCCGCCAATACCAGACCCGCACCGCCGCGCAGATCCTCTGCACAGACATCTGCCCCATGTAATAGGCCGCAGCCCTCTACCACAGCGATCTTTCCCTCCTGCCGAATGGAAGCGCCCATTCTCTGCAAACACGGGACACTACTATACCGATTTTCAAAAATATTCTCCACAAAAATACTGGTTCCTCTGGCCACTGCAGCCAGCGATAAAAAGAGCGGCAGACCATCCGTCGGAAAACCCGGATATGGCATCGTTCTCACCTGAGGCAATGCTTTGGGGCGGGATGGCGCCTTTAGCCGGCAGCGCTTTTTCTCCCAAGAAACCTCGCCGCCTGTTTTTTGCAGTGCAGCCAGCATAGACATCAAATTTTCCGGTTCTATTCCGGAAACAACGACTTCTCCGCCAGTCATTGCTGCGGCAACCAGATAGGTGGCGGCAGCAATTCGGTCGCCGATAACGACGTGCTCGCATCCATGCAATCTGCTAACCCCTTCGATCTCAACGGTATTTTCCCCTGCACCGCGAATTTTCGCACCGCAACGGATCAGAAAATCCGCCAGATCTACAATTTCCGGCTCACACGCACAGTTAATCAGCGTTGTTTTTCCTTTTGCAAGCACTGCCGCCATCATCAGATTCTCAGTAGCGCCTACGCTGGGAAAAGATAAAACGATTCGAGCCCCCTGCAGTCCCCCTGGCGCACAGCACCGAAGATACTGCTCTTCCTCCTGCACAGTGGCCCCCATCTGCCTTAATCCGTCCAAATGCAAATCAATCGGCCGCGGTCCCAGCCGACATCCTCCAGGATATGCAATAATCGCCTGACCGCAACGGGCCAGCAATGGGCCTAAAAAAACAATAGAGGATCTCATTTTTCCTGTCAATGAACCGGAAATTTCCAGATGCGACAGGTCGCTGGAATCCACAAAAATATTTCCCTGCCGCCAATCGGCACGGCAACCTAATGTCCGAAGAATCCGTATCGTCAGCGCCGTATCGGAAAGAGCCGGACAATTATGTATCACACAGCGGTCTGCGGTAAGCACCGTTGCCGCCAGGATTGGTAAAACACTGTTTTTTGCGCCTTGAACATAAATTTCCCCCGTCAAGCGCCGACCGCCCGAAATCTCGTATCTATCCATGAACGCCCTTCCTTTCTGATAAAATGTCCAATGGAACGGTTCATTTCATCATATGCACCCAGGCATTTTCGGTGAAAGGAGGGATAGGACAGCCCTATTTTTCCGAATAAAGTTTTATAATCTGCCGGTAAATCCGGTCATTTGCGTCATTGATGGCAAGGCTAGCTGCATTTTCGCCCAAACGGCGCAGCCTTTCCGGTTCAGCACACAGCTGATCAAATTCGCTGCACAACCGTGCTCCTGTCAAGTCTTTTTCCTCAATGACAACCGCGGCATTTTTTCGCACCAATGTCATTGCATTATGATATTGATGATTCTCCGCTACGTTGGGAGAAGGAATCAGAATCGACGCTTTTCCCGCCGCTTCCAACTCGCTTAGGGTACTGGCACCAGACCGTCCGATGATCAAATCTGCCGCTGCAAAACATTCCGGCATATCATAAATATATTCCCTTATGTCTAAATTTTTATTTGTTTTACTATTTGTAATTCCCTTTTGCCGCAAGAGCTGCGGAAAAAGTTCCACACCATATGCGCCTGTGGCATGGATATGAAAAATATCAGGGTTGTTCTGATTGTGGGCAATCAATTCCGCCATTGCTTCGTTGACTCGCCGCGCGCCTAAACTTCCACCGAAAGACAGCACACAGATTTTTCCTTCCAACCCCATTTTTTTCCGCACCGCTTTTCGGTCAGCCGTAAAAAAAGCTTCCCTCACCGGGTTTCCGGTTACAACATAACTGGCGTTTTGGTTGAGATATTTCTTCGCCTCCGGCACCGCCAGCATCACACAGTCTACATATTTGCTCAGCAGCTTGGTAGTTACACCGGGAAACGCATTCTGCTCGTGGGTTAGAGTAGGGATACCCATTTTCGCTGCCTGCCGCACCAGGGGGCCGCTGACATAACCGCCGGTACCCATTACCACATCCGGGAGAAACTCCCGCAGAATCTGGCGGGAACGCCGCCCCGATGTGGTGAGATAAACCAACGCCATCATATTGTTTTTGAAATTATGCCAGCTGAACTGCCGCTGAAAGCCTTTTACTTTAATGGGAGCAAAATCAAATCCGGCTTTGGGTACCAGTCCGGCTTCCATTCCCAAGGGACTTCCGGCAAACAAGATCTGTGTGTCTGGCTGCTGCTTTTTCAAATAGCCAGCCACAGCCAAAGCCGGGTTAATATGCCCCCCTGTTCCGCCGCAGACAAACAAAACCCGCATACAAAATCATCCTTCCTATTGTTTTTCCAGCGCCGCACGCCTGGAAACAGATAAAATAACCCCCATCTGCGCTAACAGCATCATCAGCGCGGTACCACCATATGAGAAAAACGGCAAACTGATACCGGTGTTTGGGATGGTATTTGTGACAACGGCGATATTCAAAAGTGCCTGCAGACCAACCTGGGTTGTCAATCCTACTGACAACATCGTACCAAATTTATCCTGCGCCCGAATGGCAATCACATATCCGCGCCATACCAAAAGCGCGAATAAAATCACAATAATAGACGCTCCAACCAGCCCCAATTCTTCACAGACAATGGAAAAGACAAAGTCGTTCTGCGGCTCAGGGATATAGAGGTATTTTTGTCTGGAGTTGCCAAGTCCCAGCCCCATTACGCCGCCGGATCCAATGGCCAATAGCGATTGAATGGTTTGAAACCCCAGGCCCTGTGGATCGGCGAAAGGATCCAGCCAATACTCCAAACGGGACTGGGCATACTGAATCACGCCAGGTATCATGACCACTACCACAACGCCCGCGGCTAATGCGGCCACTCCCAAAACAAACCATTTCAGATCAACGCCGCCTACAAACATCATGACAATGCCGATGGTCAGGATCAGGATGGTACCGGACAGATGAGGTTCTAATACCATCAATCCGGAGATCACGCCCAGAACGATCAAAAAAGGAAGTATTCCGTAACGGAAAGTCTTCATTTTTTCTCCGTATATGGTAATCATTTTGGCGAATAGGATAACGACTGCGAATTTGGCGATTTCCGATGGCTGGAATGTGGTTAAATTTCCAATGGGAATCCATCGGTGCACACCTGCAATCTTTGGCATAAACAGCACCACGATCAACAACAGAATCGCAACGCCCATTACAGGGGTGGCCAGTTTCTGCCAATAGCGATAGTCAAAATTAGATGCTACAATCATAGCGACAACTCCGGCCACAGCAAAAATCATCTGTTTTTTGATGTAATAAAAGCTGTCATTATCATGGTAATAAGCATAAGCGTAGCTGGCGGAGAAAAGCATAATCAGGCCAAACGTCAGCAGAAGAAGAACCAGCACCAAAAAGGTAACATCCATGTTTCCTCTGCCCGTCGGATGCGGCTTTTTTCTTTGCGCGTTCTGTTTTTGCACCATCCAAGCTTCCCTCTTTCCAGATAAAAATTCCCTTATAAAGACACAACCCACCAAATAGCCAATGCGCATCCGGCGGCAGTAACCAAAGAAAATACACTCACAATTTTCACTTCGCCCCATCCGCTCATCTCAAAATGATGGTGAATCGGGCTCATTTTAAAAATCCGTTTGCCAGTCAATTTGAAAGAAGCGACCTGCAACATCACCGAAAGAGTTTCGATCAGATAAATAATTCCGATCATGGCAATCAAAAACGGCAGCCCCAGGCCAAATCCCATAGCAACTACCAATCCGCCTAAAAACATAGATCCCGTATCGCCCATAAACACCTTTGCCGGATGGAAATTCCAAACCAGAAAACCCAGCATCGCACCGGCGACAGCCACCGCAAGAAGCTGCATTTCATAGACGGATAACAATGCCGCAATGACCATAAATCCCAAAGAGGCAATAAAAGTCACTGATCCGGCCAATCCATCAATGCCATCAGTCAAATTCACTGCGTTGACCGTTCCGACAATCAGGATAAACAATGCAACCGGATAATAGAACAAACCCAAATCCAAACTGCCGATAAACGGAATTCTCAGTACAGTGGAAGTATCCCCCGCCAGATAAAGAATAATCAGATAAATCGCTGCAATCAAAATCTGCATCACCATTTTTTGGCCGGCAGTAAGCCCTAAATTCCGCTTTTTGACTACTTTGATATAATCGTCTACAAATCCCAGAAAGGCAAATGCCAGTGCCATAACTACTCCAGCGAACAGCCGAGTGCCAAAAACCGGGGAAATTTCATTTTCTCCCCCGCCGGCACTCATATAGACAAGATACCCCACGGTAACTGCCACCAGCACTCCTGCAATAAACAAAAATCCGCCCATGGTGGGAGTTCCTTGTTTATTTTTATGCCATATCGGTCCAATATCCAAGATGGTTTGGCCGTATTTGACTTTCCGCAATAGTGGGATCAGCCAAAATCCCATCAAAGCGGTAACGCCAAATGCCAATAATGCTGTCATTAGAATGATAAACGTCCTCATAATACGCCCCTATCCGCCGCCCCACCGCAGCATGTTGTCGTTAACTTCGGGTACAAGCTTATCCCCTAGGGCTGCTTGTAAATCGCTTCTATCAGGGTTTCCAGTGCCATTCCGTGGCTGCCCTTCACCCAAAGGATATCTCCTTTTTGTATTTGAGAAATCACGTAGTCGGTCAGCGCCTGTTTTTCTGGAAACCAGGCTGTATCCGGCACGCCTGCATTTTTTGCCTCTTCTATCATCAGCTGCGCCATTTCTCCATAAGCGTAAACCGCATCCAGGTGCATGCGTCCCGCCAGCTGTCCGGTCATCCGATGTGCTTGCTCAGAAAGATACCCCAGTTCCAGCATGTCGGCCAATACGGCAATTCGCCGTCCGGCGCACGGCATTCCTGCCAATGTGGTCAACGCCGCTTTCATGGATTCCGGACCTGCATTGTAACAGTCTTCTACCACAGTAAACCCATGAAAAGGCGTGATTTTCTGCCGCCATCCAGTTACCTGGTATTTATCCAGTGCCGCGGCGGCCTCTTTGGGTTCCATTCCCAAGCAGACGCCCACTCCAAAGGCCGCCAGTGCGTTGAGCACATTATGCTGCCCCATACAGGGAATATGCGCCGGATATTTCTCTCCCTGATAGCAAATTGTAAAGGTCGTGCTTCCCATCAGGACAATCAGATCTTTTGCTGTAATTTGACAGTCCTTATTTTCGATGCCGTAAAATATTACTTTGAGAGCCGGATTTTCGTATCCCCACAACAAAGGATCATCCCCGTTGAGCAGCAGCGGCGCACCTTCCCGCAAGCCCTGAACAATCTCCAACTTGGCGCGGCGGATATTCTGCTGACTACCTAGTCGTTCCATATGAGAGACGCCAATATTGGTGATAACTCCAATCTGAGGCAGCAGCGTAGTAGCCAGTTCTTCAATTTCTCCCAATGCGGTCATACCCATCTCGATCACCGCCGCCTGGTGCGCCGGCGTCAGCTCCAGCAGGGTTTGGGGCATGCCGATATTGTTGTTGAGATTGTCTTTTGTAGTCAAGGTCGTATATCTTTGCCGAACCACCGCCGCAATCATTTCCCGTGTAGTGGTTTTCCCCACACTGCCAGTAACGCCAACTGTCACTGGGTCAATTTTAATCCGGTGCAGCCTGGCCAGTGCCCGCAACGCCC
>JABLTO010106327.1_pt1 | contig 84906 bp, 95 predicted proteins | sample 7160091 | NCBI WGS metagenome assembly JABLTO01 (sample SAMN14651225, study PRJNA627086) | human gut metagenome | isolation source: feces | host: Homo sapiens | reverse complement strand
TACTGTTTTTGGAAATCGTTTACACGATGTTCGCTGAAAATTTTTAGAATTTTCAGGGTTGGATTTATGTTACTGTTCAGTTATCAATGTTCATTACTTATTGTAATTCAAAAGAACAACCACCATAAAGCGTTTTGTCTTTTTAAATTAGCCGCTAACTCATAAGTTAGCTCGAATATTTTATCATATTCATCTTTGTTTGTCAAACACTTTTTCAAGTTTTTTTGACATCTTAGTGAGTTGATTTTCATCGTTCTCACCAGCGGAGAGGGTGGGATTCGAACCCACGCGCCCTTGCGGACAAACGGTTTTCAAGACCGCCTCGTTATGACCACTTCGATACCTCTCCGTAGCGTTGCTTGAATATTTTACAACTTTCACAATTGTTTGTCAAGCACTTTTTCTTTATTTTTAAATTTCTTGTTTTGTAACTTGTTTTTTCACAAGCGACTTGAATATATTATCACTATGGCATTAGTTTGTCAACAACTTTTTTTGATATTTTTTGATATTTTTTTGATATTTTATTTTATGCCGCATTTTATCTGTTTTTTACATTAATATAGTCTTATTTTCCTGACTCTAAAACTTGTTTCATAAAATCTAAGTCTTCTGGTGTGGTTATCTTTATATTTCTATAACTACACTCAATTATCCTGACATTGGTATCCGTGTACTTTTCTACTACCATAGAATCATCTGTTATTCCGTCACTTCCATTTATCTTCATCTTATTATAGGCAGATTTCAATAAGGATACAGAAAATGCCTGTGGAGTCTGTACCTGCCACAATCTTCTTCTATCCGGAGTATTCTTTACAAAACCTTCTTCATTTACTTCTTTAATCGTATCTTTAACAGGCACTGCTGCTATACATGCTTCATTTTCGTTCAGGCTGTCTATCATCTTATTAATATATTCCACTTCAATAAGTGGTCTCGCTCCATCATGAACTAATACTTTTCCATTATCACTTATCACATCTAATCCATTCATAACAGAATCGTACCTTTCACGACCTCCTATTACAATTCTATGTACTTTACCTATCTTATATCTGTCAACTATTTCTTTCTGTACATATGATGCATCATTTTTACCTACCACAAGTACAATATGATCTATAGTACTTTCTTCAAATGCTTTTAATGTATAAAATAGCAGAGGTTTACCCTCAACTTGCATATATTGTTTACAAATATTCGACTTCATTCTTGTCCCTTTTCCTGCTGACAGTATAATTGCCCACGACTCTAACCTTTCAGACATTACATTTCTCCATTTCCGATTCTGCATTTATCTGTTTATAATTTTATATTTACTATGTATACTGTTATATTCTGTGCGATTCTATGAATTTTACAACAATTATGTCTTCATTATGTTTGTATCCGTATTAACGTTCACCTAATTTGAGATTAGGTATTGCATTGAGGTCATAACCATGGCGTACACCTTTAATATATTCATAGTATCCTGCCGATGCAATCATAACTGCATTATCCGTACACAAAACCGGAGACGGATAGTAGAATTGTATATTCTTCTCCTTGCAAACTTCTTTAAATGTTTTTCGTATTGCACTGTTAGAAGCAACGCCTCCTGCTATGGCTAATTTCTTTATTCCATAGCTTTCGACTCCTTTTATGGCATGTGAAACCAGCACATCTACTACAGCTTTCTGAAATGATGCTGCAATGTCTGCTCTGTTGTATTCTATGCCTTTCATTTCACATGAATTAATATAGTTTAGTACTGCTGACTTAAGTCCGCTAAAACTAAAGTCGTACTCTGAACCCGATACATTTGCCCTTGGAAAATCTATCGCATCAGCATTGCCTTCTTTAGCAATTTTATCAATCTTAGGTCCTCCAGGATATCCTAAACCGATAGCCCTCGCCACCTTGTCAAATGCTTCACCTGCCGCATCATCTCTTGTTCTTCCTATAACTTCATATTCTCCATATTCTTTAACTATAACAAGATGTGTATGTCCACCAGATACGACCATACACGCAAATGGCGGCTCTAATTCCTTGTTCTCGATATAGTTAGCTGAAATATGTCCTTCTATATGATGAACACCCACTAACGGCTTATCCGTTGCAAATGCTATAGCTTTCGCTTCTGCTACACCTACTAATAGTGCACCTACTAATCCCGGACCATATGTTACAGCTATTGCATCAATATCATCTAATGTAAGATTTGCTTTTACAAGTGCTTCTTTTATAACCGGATTAATATTCTCTATATGTTTACGCGAAGCGATCTCCGGAACCACTCCTCCATATAATGTATGAATATCTATTTGTGATGCTATAACATTTGATAATACTTCTCTTCCATTTTTCACAACTGCTGCTGCCGTTTCATCGCATGAGCTTTCTATTCCTAATATATATATATCTTTTTTATTTTCCATTATAATCTCCATTCCACAGGCACAATGTGTTAGAGGAATCGCGAACCAAATGTCAGATCCAGTTCTGCAACAATATGATTCCCGAATACTATTCTTCATCTGATGTCTTAGTAAGATTCCAGAATACTATCTTCCATCTGCCATTACTATCTTTCCTGAGTGTATACGTCTCTAGAGTTCTTGATGTATTGCCCTTCCCTTTTAGATAATATGCACTATCAACCATTGCATAATAATGTGATTGAAATGTTTTGTACTCAATTTCACCGCTTTTTGCTATTATATATGTAGATATCTTCTTTCCCTCTTCTTTATACTGCTTTATCTCTGCCTTTAGATCTTCTAAATATTCATCTGTAGGATTCTTGCTAAGTAATTCATCGTCAAAAAGCTTTCTGCTCTGCATAGCAAGTTCAGTTATCTCTTCGTCGGTGCATTTTCCACTATAATAACATTTCAGAATTTTACTATATAGGATTACCACTTCTCTTGGTGTAGCTGGATATATGTCATCTAAGTTCTTACTAAGAATCTTCTCAACTTCCGTAGAAACTTTTTCAGACTTTTTCTTCTTCTCAGTTGTATCATTTGCTGACAGGTAATAATAATACAACACACACATAGCCACAAGTAATGAAATAATTATTATTTTTTTGTACTTCTTCATAGGCGCCTCCTTAGTTTTCTTCAAACATAAGTTCTACACTTTTCCCATCCTTTCCAGCATAACTGTTTGGAAATATTTTTCTAACATCCTCCATATATTCTTCCGGCCTGATCAATGAAGGACTAAAATGCGTAAGCCACATCTGTTTAGGCTGTGCCTCCTTAGCAAGTCTGGCGGCTTCGCAAAAAGTCATATGCTTATATTCTCTTGCTTTAGCTTCTTTACTTTTCTCGCCATACATTCCCTCACATATGAATAAATCAGAGTCTTTCGCACACTCACTGATTACAGGAACTGGTCTTGTATCCGTACAATAGGTTACCTTTATTCCTTTTCTCTTTGGTCCTAATACCATATCAGGTGTATATGTTATTCCATTTTCTTCTATGATATCACCTTTTTGTAATCTGTTCCATAATTCTTTAGGTATATTTTGTTCATTTGCTTTTTCAACTAAGAACTTACCGGCTCTTTCTATCTCAACTGTGTATCCATAACATATAACTTTGTGATTAACTTTAAATGCTGTTATCTTGTAACCATTAACTTCTATTACTTCCTTAGGTTCTCTTAGTTCTATAAAATTAATCTTAAATGGCAATTCAGGAGCAATTATCCTTATCGAATTAACGACTTTTTCTACACCTTTAGGACCTATAATCGTTATTGGTTCTGTTCTCTCAGCATTTCCTATAGTGAGCAATAAGCCTGGAAGTCCACTTATATGGTCTGCATGAAAATGTGTAAAGCAGATTATATCAATCGGTTTAAAACTCCAGCCTTTATTCTTGATTGCCACCTGAGTTCCCTCACCACAGTCAATTAAAAGGCTGCTTCCATTATATCTCGCCATCATAGCCGTTAACCAACGTCTTGGCAATGGCATCATTCCACTTGTTCCAAGCAAACAAACATCTAACATGTATTTTCTCCTAATCACACTTTTCTTTATATCATTTTTATATCATCTTCCATAATACATTATAATAATTCATTATTATCTTTTATATCGGGTTTTATAACAAATTCTTTTAGCATCTTATCATAACATTTTTCACACAAATCGAATGAATGTATCTCTCCATCCTTTTCCGAGAAATATCCCCAGGCATAATCAATAGAGAATACACCTTCTTTAATGGTTCCTCTTGAAACTTCCAGTTCTTTACCACATTTATTACATTTAACCATTTCTAAATCGTTTTCTTCAATTCTAATATATTTACGCATAGCCTTATTGTGTACAAACACTTCTCCTTTGTTTTTATTGTCAGAAATCGCTAAATAAGGTTCCTCAAATAACCATGTAAAAAAATAATCATATCCACATTATTCTCATACTGTTATTGTCATTTCAAAACTACTGTATTTGCAATTATCCATCTATGATTATACACAAAAATTTTATGCAATTATAGTGGTAAATGTATGAATAATTAGTCATCTTTTCCACATTATCAACCCATTTTCCTTAGGATTATCATAAAAGTTCTTTCTGACACCCTCGGTTTTAAACCCTAATGATTCATAAAGTGAAATTGCTGCTTTATTACTCTCCCTGACTTCAAGGGTAAATTCCGTCAAACCTTTAGTCTCCGCCTCTTCTAAGACTTTACTAAGAAGTTCTCTGCCTATCCCCTTGTGTCTTTCATATGCAGTGACTGCCACATTGGTAATGTCACCCTCGTATCCGATACAATACATTCCCATATATGCCAGTATTTTTTTATTTTCTTCATATATATAGAATAAAGACTGTGGATTATCCACTTCTTTAGAAAGCGACTGTTTTGACCAGGGCAGTGCGAAGCACTCTTTCTCTATCTGATGTACAGCCTCCACGTCTCTATTTTCCATTTTCCTTATCACGTTCCATTCGCTCTCTTTCTGCCTGTGATAACCTTAAATAATCCGGTGCAAATAAATCTGCGTTTTCTATTTCTCCAGCTCTATACATATCCCATGCAATAGCACCGATTGTAGTAGCGCGTTGTCTGCTTAACTGTTGTCTGGCATAAAAATGCCTGGTTGTAAGTTTTTCATCTATTGTCTGCTTAAAAACTGGTATTCCGTCACCGATAAATATAACTTCTTCATTTTCTTCATTAAGATAATCTGTCAAATCATCTATCGACATAGCACATTGTTTTATAACCGTTTCAAGTGTATCATTTTCACATCTGAATACACCTGTATAGACCTGATTTCTTCTTGCATCCATAATAGGACAGATGAGTTTATTGCAATGATTATAATTATATGCCATTGCATTTATGGTAGGAACATTTATTATGCCTATACCAAGAGCAAGAGCGAGTCCCTTCGCAGTAGCCGCACCAATTCTCAGGCCAGTAAATGAACCTGGTCCGCCTGTTATAGCTATTGCTTTCAGCTCCTTCTTATTAATGCCTGTCATTCTAAATATCTCATCAATCATAGGAAGTAATGTTTGTGAATGAGTTTTCTTAAGATTAACTGTATATTCTGCAATTACTGTTTCTTCATTGACTAAAGCAACACTTGCTACTAATGATGAACTGTCTATAGCTAATATCAATGTTTTTTTCCTCTTTCCATTAAATTTATGTCTGTTATTATCTTAATCTGTTATTAACCTAATCTGTTGTTATCTTAATCCGTTGTTATCTTAATCCGTTATTTATCACTGTTATCTTTCTGTAATCAAAGCCTTTATCCAAAGCCTTACTTATGTCAACTGAAATGATATTCTCTGGCAAAAGTTCACTTATAAGGTTCGCCCATTCTATCAGGCACACACCGTCACCATATATGTATTCTTCAAATCCGATTTCATACATTTCCTCGATATCTGCTATTCTGTATACATCAAAGTGATAAAGTGGTATTCTGCCTGTATCGTATTCTTGTATTATCGTAAATGTAGGGCTGTTTATAGGCTCATTAATTCCAAGTCCTGCCGCAAATCCCTGGGCAAATACAGTTTTACCTACTCCCAAATCTCCGGAAAGTGTTATTACTTCTCCTGACCTGGCCGCCCGGCCCATTTTCTTACCTATCTCGTATGTCTCTTCAGGTGAATTTGTTTCGTATATCATATTAACCTCCATTTCCGCAGGCGCATTCGCCGGAGGAACGCGAGCCGAATATCAGATTCGGCTCTGCGATAAGAGCAAAATGTGTCGCCTGTGGCACATTTTGCTGTGTGAAAAATCAACATATCGATTTGATTTTTCACACTAACCTCCATTTTCACAGACTATTTCTCCATTTTGAATTTATAGCAATTTGTATTCTTCTCCATTATCGCTTTTAGCTCATCAAAATTATCTCCAATGCAGCTCTTAGGGATAATAAATGCCCTGATTGGTGTAAAATACACAACAACAAGATTCTTCGTATTGATAACTTTTAAGACTTCATTCCATCTAAGGCTTGAACTTTCTTCACCTTTTCTAATGGTTATTCCTGAATTATCAAATATATATTCCATTTCGTCATTAAAATTCTTCTTAACCTGTTTCATAGCCCTGACATAATATTCTATAGGTGCAATAACTGTAAACAGTAAAGCCATAAATAACATGAGTGCTTTCTGTATTCCTACAAATTCGTTCCAGAATATTACTGTTCCTGCTGCTGACACCAGACTAAATAATACAGAAACAACACCTCTTACAGATACATAATTATTATTCATCATAAATTCATATAAGTTACCTATGCTTATTTTAACTTTTATATTAATTGTTCTTTCGTCATTCATCTAAAAGCCCTCGCTTTCACACTAAAAAATGCAAGCCACCTAATCGTGACTTGCATTGATTATAGCATATTTAATTTATTAAGTGAAGTATTTATATTCTTTAGCCAAAGAAACTACCATATGCCCGGCTCAATTTATCAGATATATAGTTATTATAAGAGCAGTTGTATGAACAGATTGTGATATGTACCATTGAAACATATACAACTGCTGCTACTGCAACGATTAATGCTACTGTTGCAAGTTTGCTTAACTTAGCATTTTTTTCTTTAGATACTATTATTAAAACTATACCTGCAACCATAATAATTACCGCAACTAGCACACCTATCCATGCTAATGACATAACTAATGGTTTCTTAGTTGTTGCTTTCTTAACTGATGCTATCGGGCCTCTTGCACATGTTACAATCGAAAAAATAAAACCGATTAATGCTCCTGCAAATGCACAACCTACTCCGATATATTCAAGTATTTTTTTAGTAGATATTGAGACGCCCTGTGTATTAGGCTGATTGAACTGATTATTATCCATATCTTTTTCTCCTTAATTCATAATTAAATTAAAAATTTGTTACAGACCTAATTTGTCATTTAACATACAGTTATATGAACAAATTGTAGCATTTGGAATAATTGCATAAACAATTGCTACTGCCGCAAGAATTATAGATACCATTGCAAGTTTACTTAATTTCTGTCCTTTTTCTAATGATAAAATTGTAAATACAAGACCTGCGATTGCAATAAGAGCAGCTATAATTACTCCAATAAGCCATAATGACATTTTGAATTTATGCTTATCCCAGTATACAGCTCCTCCTCTGCTACAAGTTACAATAGAAAATATAAATGTAAGAAGACATCCTAATGCCGAACAGCCAAGTCCCACATATTCGAATATTTTCTTTGTGGAAATCGATGGCATTGATGTTTGATTAAATTGATTATTATCCATGTTTCATATCCTCCTTTTTCATGTCCACATTTTCTTCTAAATATTAACATATTAAAATTTATCTGACAACCATTTTAGAAAATATTGTCATTTTTAATAACTTATATGATTTATTATATGTATCTTTGGACATTATCTGTTTTTATCAGCTTTTATTATATACTTTTGACACAGTCCCTGGATTATGATAAATTATATATTATATGTTATGATAGTTTCATCATATTATATGTATATTAAATCAGATAATTATAAAATTATATATCTGTAAGCAGCCTATCTATTACATTATATTTTATATAATACAATTCTACATTATCTGGTATATATTAAAGACTTAGGAGGATTATGATGTCAGACAGCATTATCAAAACTCTCGCTAGTGAACTTAATATTAAAACATCACAAGTAGAGGCAACAATTAAATTAATCGATGAAGGAAATACCATTCCTTTTATTGCAAGATACAGGAAAGAAGTAACCGGTTCTCTAAATGATGAAGTCTTAAGAACGCTCGACGAACGATTGACTTATCTTAGAAATCTCGAAGATAGAAAAGTTCAAATTCTAAATAGTATAGAAGAGCAGGGCAAATTAACTGATGAATTAAAAGCTAAGATAGAAGCTGCTAACACTATGGTTGCATTAGAGGACTTATATCTTCCATACAGACCAAAGAAGCGTACAAGGGCAACAATCGCTAAGGAAAAAGGGCTTGAACCTTTAGCCAAGGCTATATTAGAGCAGGATAAGAATCTGAATGTTACTGAAAAGGCTTCTGAATATATTAATGATGAAAAAGAAGTTGCAAATGTTGAAGATGCCATAGCAGGTGCAAAAGATATTATAGCTGAAACTGTTTCAGACAACGCAACTTACAGAGAATACATAAGAAAATTCACATTTAATAACGGAAGTCTTGTATCCACTGCCAAGGATAGTGAAGAGGACTCTGTATATGAAATGTATTACAATTTTGAAGAGCCTGTCAAGAAAATCGCAGGACACAGAATCTTAGCTATTAATCGTGGTGAAAAAGAAAAGATTCTATCTGTTAAGATAACTGTTGATGAGGAAAGTATCTTAAATTATCTTAATAAAATGATTTGTAAATCTACTAATTCTGAATGTGAAGCCATTCTGTCAGATGTAATCGCAGACAGTTATAAGAGACTTATTTCTCCGGCAATCGAAAGAGATATAAGAAATGAACTTACTGAAACTGCTGAAGATGGCGCTATAAAGGTATTTGGTAAAAATCTTACACAGTTACTTATGCAGCCACCAATTGCCAATCAGGTTGTATTAGGATGGGACCCTGCATTCAGAACAGGTTGTAAATTGGCTGTAGTTGATACGACAGGCAAGGTACTTGATACTAAAGTTATATTTCCAACAGCACCTCAGAATAAAGTTGAAGAATCTAAAAAAGAAGTGTTAAAACTTATTGATAAATACAATATTTCTCTTATATCAGTCGGAAACGGAACTGCATCAAGAGAATCTGAAATGGTTATCGTAGATATTATTAAAGAATGTAAATCCAAGGTATCATATGTTATTACAAATGAAGCTGGTGCCTCTGTCTACTCTGCAAGTAAGCTGGCAACGGAAGAATTTCCTGACCTTAACGTCGGAGAAAGAAGTGCAACTTCTATCGCAAGAAGAGTTCAGGACCCTCTTGCTGAATTAGTTAAAATAGACCCTAAATCAATCGGTGTCGGTCAGTATCAGCACGATATGAACCAGAAGAAATTATCTGAAGCTCTTACAGGCGTAGTCGAGGACTGTGTAAATAAAGTCGGTGTAGACTTAAATACTGCTTCAGCAAGCTTATTAGAATATATATCAGGCATATCAAAAACTATCGCAAAAAACATTGTTAAATACAGAGAAGAAAATGGTAAATTTACCAACAGAAAACAGCTTCTTAAAGTTGAGAAATTAGGACCTAAGGCATTTCTGCAGTGTGCAGGCTTTATGCGTATTGCAGATGGTGATAATCCACTTGATGCTACAAGCGTTCACCCTGAATCTTATGAAGCTGCTAATAATCTTCTTAAGAAGCTTGGTCTTAATGTTGAAGATATTAAAAGCGGTAATCTTGTCGGATTAAGCCTTATGGCAAAGGATACTAAGAAATTATCTGATGAACTCGGAATTGGTGAGCCAACCCTCAAAGATATTATAAGAGAATTAGAAAAGCCGGGACGTGATCCTCGTGATGAAATGCCAAAACCTATTCTTAAAACAGATGTATTAGAAATGAAAGACCTCACTCCCGGAATGATTCTTAAGGGAACTGTCCGTAATGTAATTGACTTTGGTGTATTCGTAGATATTGGTGTACATCAGGACGGGCTTGTACACATCTCTCAGATTACTGACAGATATATTAAGCACCCACTTGATGCAGTTAGTGTTGGAGATATCGTAGATGTACAGGTTATGAGTGTAGATATTGCCAAGAAGAGAATTCAGCTTACTATGAGAATTCCTAAATAAATAATTTGTTATATACTCTGATTTATTAGATAATAACGCAACTTTGCTCATACATCATAGAATTAAATTATCTGTATTAAGCTAATTTGCATATATAAATATTGAAACATTTGTATGAATTGCTAATTTGTGGATATGATTTTTCGGCTCTTTCGATTATTTGTATTCATTCAATGTCCATACACTAAAACCGAGAAGTCCGTCTATGACATACACTTGATTTATGACGTATCGCGAGTGTGAGTTATATGCCGGCTGATGCAAAAGGTCGGTGCAGTTAATCACCGTTCAAGCAAAGCGCGTCTGATTGACTGCACCGTAATAGACTTTGCAGAGGGCGGCATTTACTCACACCCGATTAAGGAATTATGAAAGTGTGTGTCATAGACGGACATTTCGGCTTTAGTGTTCGTCCAGTGAATGTACACAAAAAATGAGCCAAAAACAATATCTCACAAATTTACGCAATTCTTACAAGGCATTTCAATATTTATATATGTCAAATTGCTTAATCAGATAAATATAAACCACATATGTATGAGCAAAGTTGCGTTATTATTCCTAAATAAATCAGAGCATATAACAATACCCCCACCTATTACTCTCATAGTAAGCGGTGGGGGTATTTCACACTCATAATTTAATTAATCTTCCATTCTGATTCTGGTAATAATTCCATCAACCTGTGCTGATGCTTCTTCGTACTTCTCTTCTGTTATAACGTCCGTTACGAAGCCGAATTCGCCCTTAACATCTTCTACTTCTATAATTTCAACTTTACCAAATGCTTTCTCTACTTCAGCAAGTTTCTCATCAACGTTTCCTTTAACTCGTACAAAGAATTTCTTCTCTGATAACTTAATATCCGTAAGCTCAAGTTTCTTGCTGCTCCAGAATGACATAATATTTGTATTCAAATGTTTAACTGCATCTACGATATCTGACACAACTGCACTTGCTGTAGGTAATTTTCCAGCGCCACTTCCATAGAACATAACATCACCAAGTACATTTCCCTTTACAAGGATACCATTAAATACACCATTTACACTATATAATGGATGGTTACTGTCAATCATAACAGGAGCTACATATGCATAGAATTGGTCATCTACTTTATTAGCTTCACCAAATAATTTGATTGAACGTCCCATTTTATTAGCATATTTGAAATCTATATCTGTGATTTTAGTAATGCCTTCTGTATATATTTCTTCATAATCAACATTGTAACCGTATGCTAGTGAAGCAAGAATTGCAATCTTACGGCAGGCATCAAAACCATCAACGTCTGCGGATGGGTTTCTCTCTGCATATCCTAAATCCTGTGCTTCTTTAAGAACTGTATCAAAATCAAGTCCTTCTTTAGACATCTTTGTAAGTATGTAGTTAGTTGTGCCATTTAAGATACCTGTAATCTTCGTAATCTCATCGGCTGTTAATGACTGGTTTAATGGTCTGATGATTGGAATACCACCACCTACACTTGCTTCAAACAAGAAGTTTCTGTTGTGTTCTCTTGCAATTTTCAATAATTCAGGGCCATGCTTAGCAACAAGCTCTTTATTAGATGTACAAACACTCTTACCTTTCTCAAGTGCTGCCTTAACAAATGTATATGCCGGTTCAACACCGCCCATAACTTCAGCAATTACTTCGATTTCAGGATCATTAAGAATTACATTGTAATCATGAACTAAGATATCCATAACCGGATCACCAGGAAATTCTCTTAAATCTAAAACATATTTAACATTTATCTCCTGACCTGCTTTTTTATTAATGCTTTCCCTGTTAGTATTAAAGACTTCGACTACACCTGAGCCTACTGTACCATATCCTAATACTGCCACATTTATCATTTTTTCAAACCTTTTACCGTTATCTACGGTCCTTTCTATGTTTTATTATTCTCTTGCTAGTATCTTAAGGTAATGTATACCTTTCTTCGCCTCAATGGCATCTATCATATCAGAAACATTTTTTGTCTCCGGACCAATTTCCACACTCAATGTAAGAGATGCTACCCCATTAATCGGAATAGTCTGATGTATCGTTAAAATATTGGCATTATCTTCTGCAATCTGTTTCAGAACTCCTGACAATAGTCCCGGTTCGTCGTCCATCTGAAGCACAAATGTGATGGTTTTGCCTCTTGCATTATCATGAAATGGAAATATATCATCTTTATACTTATAAAATGAACTTCTACTAAGACCAACCTGTTCAGTTGCCTCCTGAATAGATATTGCCCGCTCAGACTCTAATAGTCTTTTAGCCTCAACCACTTTAAGCAATACTTCCGGAACAGCTTTTTTCTTCAACACATAGTATTTACCCTCGTCTTGCATATAAACGTAATACCGTTCCTTTCCTGTTTGTCGTAGAAATACAGTTGTTTTTCACTCAAAGAATTTTACCACAAGTGTTATTACTTTGCAAGCAGATAATATACTTTATTCTGACATTTCTATACAATAAAGGAATCAACATCAAAGCATTTAGACTTTCATGCTGATTCCTTATGACTACCACTTCTTATATTATTGTTTTCTTATAACTATCAATTTCTTATGATTATTGCTTCCTAATAATTATAAGTTTCTTGTGATTATCGATTTAACTTAACCATTTTATTAAATAATTCTGCACATTTTTCGTCAGCCGAGAACACCAGTGTTTTTTCACCTATAGACATTACATACACTTTTTCGTTGTTATCAGGTATTTTATGACTTGTTTCAGCTTCTTTAATAAACTCTTTAACACATTCTTTCAATTGTTCATCAGGATATTCTATATTAAATAAGATATCCGAATCTATATATATGTCATCTTCAAATTTACCATCAGATAATACACCTATACTAAATGTTATATCTAATTGAAGTGAGTTATTTATATTTATTTCGAGGTTATCTAAATATTGTTCCTGATTCTTTCCTGCAATACTCAAAAATAATTTATATGTTTCAGGCATTGACGAAACAATCTTTATATACGACCAGGTATTACCTTTTTTCCCTCTATAGTCTATAACCAGCTTGCATAGGTAGTCGTTATCCCCCATAACCGATTTTAAATCTGCTCTCATACCTTGTAATTCTTTTTTATAACTTTCATATAATAATACGGCATCTTCATCACTTATATTTGCGTTGATTGTATAATTCTCTTCCGGTTTAATTCTGATAATATCCTTTACTTCCGGTATATCCAATACTTTATCTATTACCTCAGGTTGTTTATAGAGATACTCTAATATCGATTCTTCCATCATATCACTTAATTGTACCGTTCTATGATATAGTTTACCATCTACGCAGAAATCCACATCAACTTTATTATAATATATATATGATGAATTCCAGACACTATATTGATACTGCGATGGCTTATCCACATATTTGTTATATTGATTTGTAAGCATTTGGATTATATTTTCTTCTTTTATTTTAACATTCTTTGATATTGATAAAACATAATCTTTGTCATTTATATATATGCTCATATCTCTATCGTAACCGAAATCTGTTGACACAGTAATATATTCAACTTCATCAACATCAGGTCTGAATTTCTTTATATTTTCAGTTGCTCCATAAACACAGATAAAAATTGCCACATTACAAAGTATAACTACCAATATGCCCGGTATCGCTCTTAGCAGATTTCGCACCTTTCTTGTTGCCAGTAATTCAAACAGAAAATATACTAATATTGCCAGACCATATAATATAACAATATATAGAATATCTATCGTCCGGTCATTATAATCTAAATAATACATAATAATATTATAGAGAGGAATAAGGCATATTACCAATGTTATGAGAGTACGGACTACTCCCTGTATCCACTTATTACTTGCTGCATGGCCTGCCGTTTCACTCTTTCTTCTATTAAATAAGATACCTCCAATTATCAGATATATTATTCCCAATACAAATGCATATATCACTCCGGTATTAGTTATATCTAAATATGAGTCATCGAATCCTACTATTAATGAAAGTATATTTATATTATCACGAAATGGTAATTTCACATAATTCATATTAGCATATGGGCATAAATCATATATAAATCCTACTATGTATCTAATAAGCAAGCGTGGCACAAATAATATAACCCCACTCATAGCTATGTTAGTAAATATAGTACCTGTAAGTCCCTGTGCAATGCTGATTCCACCCATAATCAATATAACACATGCTAACATTCCTAAGTTATATCGGATAGTAAAATGTCCCATATATTTATACCTTTTATAATATACTAATCTTCCCATAACATTTATCACCATTATGGCAATAATCCATGTAAATGCTGCTAATACATATGAAATATACAAACACGTTCTCGTATAGGGTAATGAGTAAAATACATCACTCGACTTTCTCTTTGTCGTAAATCTGAATATGTATATCATTACTACAGATGTTGTAAAAAGATATAGAATACAATCTATTTTATCTGTAAAGAATAAATGGTCTCCAACCATCATTCCTGTTGCAATAGGCATATATCCCATAACAACCGCCAGAACTATACCTATTATACGAAGTTGTTTTAAAGCATCTTTATATAGACTTATACTAAAAAATTTATTTCTGTTATTTTTCATTCTCTATTCCCTCCAATACATCATTATAGCTGTATCCATACACTTCCATTTCGTATGTAAATACTTCCTCAAGGGTTAATGGAAGTATATCTAATATAAGTGGATTTAATCTTCTTATCTGCGTGGCTATCATATCTTTTTCTCCTCTGATTATCAGATTCGCTACCGAACCACTTTGCTTATAATTTCTTATATTAATGTCCAAAACATCAAATTTAGATTGATTATATTCCTCTGTAAATGCAACCTGCACCTTAAAGAGGCTGGTCTTAATATCCTGAATGTCGCTTTCGAAGATAAGTCCGCCTTTATGTAACAAAGCAAGCTGGTCGCAAGTATCTTCTAATTCTCTTAGAGAATGTGATGTAAGAATAGCTGTCGCCTTACTCTCTATTACCTCTTCGCAGATTAATTTCTTAACAAGATTTCTGACAACAGGATCTAATCCGTCAAATGTCTCATCAAACAACATATATTCAGGACAAGTCGAAAGTGCTAGAATAATTGCCGCCTGTCGCTTCATTCCCTTAGAAAATGTATGTATTGATTTGCCTGCATCTAATTTGAACAATTCGACTAATTTATCAAACTTTTTATCATCATATCTGTTATAAAAAGATTTATAAAATGCTGACATCCTCTTTAAAGATGCCCCCGGCAGAAAATATAAGTCATCAGATACAAAGACCATTTTGTTCTTAGCCTCCTGATTGTTATATACAGGTTCCTCATCTATTAAAATATTTCCTTTGTCAGCTTTATATACTCCTGACAACAGTCTTAAAAATGTTGATTTACCCGCACCATTTGAACCTACCATTCCATATATTGCTCCTTTTGGAATAGTACATGAAACATCTTTTAATGCATATACATTCTCAAATTTTTTCGATACACCACTAACATTTATCATAGTTTTCACCCACGCTATCAGCATGTTCCTTTCTCTCAATTGCCTTATCAAGGCTATTTATAATTTCTTCTCTGCCTACACCTGCTAATATCAGTTCATACATCATCTGTTCTAAATCCGATATCTGGTTTCTCTTTGCCTCACTGAGTATTCCTTTTGCATTTTCAGATACGAAACAGCCTTTACCCGGAACAGAAAAGATAATCCCTCTTCTGTCTAAATCCGAATATGCTTTCTGAATCGTATTCGGATTAACTGAGAGTTCAACTGACAGATTTCTTACTGATGGAACCTGTTCTGTTCCCTTCAATACTCCTGTCAGTATAAACTTCTCCATCTGTTTAATAATCTGTTCGTACACAGGAACTCCTGACATTACATCTATCCTAAACACGTCTTCCCGCCTTCCTACTTAAGTGTACTATTACTGCTAGTACGCTTAATATAACAAAAAAGTTATGGCTTGTCAACCATAACTTTTTATATTAGAGACTTTCGACTGTCTTCTGAAGTGCTTTCATCTCTTCTTCTTTAAGAAGTTTATCAACATCTAGCATAACTATCAGACGTCCATTTACATTTAAAATGTTTTTGTAATATTCTGTATCTTCCGACACAAGAATACCAGGTACAGGGAAAATATTATTCTCTTCGACATTCTGTATATCTCCGACTGAATCAACTTCTAATCCAATAGAAAGTGTTTCTGTTTTAACAATTATAAACTTGGTATCTTCATTATAAGGAATGTCTTCTTTACCAAATTTACGTCTGAGACTACATATAGGAATTATAGAACCTCTAAGATTTATTATTCCTTTGATAATTCTATTCGCATTAGGAACAGGTACTACCTGCATAACCTTCTCAATTCCACGTACAACGTTTATATCAACGCCATACTCCTCTTTCCCAATACGAAATACAACAGGTTTAAATTCCATGGCAAAATCCCCTTTCTACTGTTCTATTTACTTTTATTCAGGCTATTCCATTTTAAATATGCACTTATAAACGGTTCAATATTTCCATCTAACACACTCGCCACATTACCAGTTTCAAAATTAGTTCTATGATCTTTAACAAGTGTATAAGGCTGCATAACATATGATCGTATCTGATTTCCAAAATTAATGTCCTTAATCTCGCCTCGGATATCTGATACTTTTTCTGCATTCTCAGCTTTCTTAAGTAAATACAATTTTGCTTTCAACATCTTCATCGCCTTATCTTTATTCTGAAACTGCGATCTTTCATTCTGACATTGCACTACAATTCCTGTAGGTATATGTGTTATTCTAATTGCTGAAGATGTTTTGTTAATATGCTGTCCACCCGCACCACTGCTTCTGTAAGTATCGATTCTCAAATCATCTTCATTTATATCAATATCTAAATCTTCTTCAATATCAGGCATTACATCACATGATGCGAACGATGTCTGTCTCTTTCCTGCGGCATTGAACGGAGAAATTCTTACAAGTCTATGCACACCTCGTTCTGATTTAAGGTATCCATAAGCATTTTCTCCATTTATCTGCATCGTGATTGATTTAAGTCCTGCTTCTTCACCATCTAAGAAATCCAGAATCTCAACGGTAAAACCTTTCTTATCCGCAAATCTCTGGTACATTCTCGACAACATACTTGCCCAGTCGCAGGACTCTGTTCCACCTGCACCTGCATGTAATGTAAGTATCGCATTGTTCTTATCATATTCCTCTGATAAAAGAGTACTGACACGAAGTTCTTCGAATTCTTCTTTAAATTCTTCGAAATTTTTCTCAATCTCAGGTATTATATCCGGATCTTCTTCCTCATATCCCATCTGAATCAATGTCTCAATATCTTCATACTGCATACTAAGTTTATCAAATTGCTCAATGGTATCTTTAAGGTTCTTTAATTCACGCATATAATTCTGAGATTTCTCAGTATCATCCCAGAAATCAGGCGACTCCATTGTTTTCTCAATTTCAACAATTCTCTCCTTTTTTCCGGCTAAGTCAAAGTGAATCCCTCAATTCATTAAGTGGTTCTGCAAATAAACCAAGACTATATTTGAACTGATCTAATTCTACCACTTAATCACCTTCTTCCACAACACTGTTTATATTTCTTACCACTTCCACATGGGCAAGGATCATTTGGATAAATCTTCTCGCTCTCACGCTTCTTTGGTGCTTTAACTCCAGAATCATCTTTATTAGTTCCTGTTACTTTAGCAACCTGTTCTCTTTCTACTTTCTGTTCAACTTTAACATGCAAAAGTAACTTAACTGTATCTTCCTTGATTGATTCAGTCATTTCTCCGAACATCTCGTAACCTGTCATCTTATATTCGATTAACGGATCTCTCTGGCCATAAGCCTGTAAGCCGATTCCCTGACGTAACTGGTCCATATCATCGATATGATCCATCCATTTTCTATCTATTACCTTAAGTAATACCACACGTTCTAATTCACGTATCTGTTCTGCTTCAGGGAATTCTGCCTCTTTAGCTTCATATGCCTTAACAGCTTTTTCTTTAAGATACTGATTTAAAGCCGCTTTATTAAATTTGTCTTTCTGTTCATCAGTAAGAATAATCGGGTCGAATGGATATATAGGTAAAATAAGCTGATTTAACTCTACCATATCCCAATTCTCTGGTGACTGATCTTCTGAAATACATCTATCAACGATTCCATCAATAACATCGGTAATCATCTTGTATACAGAATCACGCATATTCTCTCCATTTAATACTCTTAAACGTTCTGCGTAGATTGTCTCTCTCTGTTCGTTCATTACCTGATCATATTCTAACAGATTCTTTCTAATACCATAGTTATTACCCTCTATCTTCTTCTGTGCCTTCTCTATTGTATTAGACAGCATACTATGCTGTATAGGCTCATCTTCCTGAATACCTAATGCCTTAAATGTAGACATAAGCTTTTCAGATCCAAACAATCTCATTAAATCGTCTTCTAATGAAATGAAGAACTGTGACTGTCCTGGATCTCCCTGTCTACCTGAACGTCCTCTTAACTGATTATCGATACGTCTTGACTCATGTCTTTCTGTACCTATAATTTTTAAACCGCCAGCTTCTCTTGATTTATCATCAAGCTTAATATCAGTACCACGGCCTGCCATATTAGTTGCGATCGTAACCGCACCAAATGCACCGGCTTCTGCTACTATCTCTGCTTCTAATTCATGGAACTTGGCATTTAAGACTTTATGAGGAATGCCTTCTTTTCTAAGTAAATTACTTATCTCTTCTGATGATTCAATTGTAATTGTACCTACAAGCACAGGCTGTCCTGTCTTATGTGTCTCCACAATTTCTCTTACGATGGCTTTTAACTTGCCTCTCTTTGTAGAATAAACTGAATCTGGCAAATCTATTCTTGCAATAGGTTTATTAGTAGGAACTTCTACAACGTCCATTCCATAAATATTTCTAAATTCCTGTTCCTCTGTTAATGCTGTACCTGTCATACCACACTTCTTATCATATTTATTAAAGAAGTTCTGGAATGTGATTGTTGCAAGAGTCTTACTCTCTCTCTTAACTTTTACATGTTCTTTAGCTTCAATAGCCTGATGAAGTCCATCCGAATATCTTCTGCCTGGCATAATACGGCCTGTAAATTCATCTACGATTAATACTTCATCATCTTTTACAACATAATCTTTATCTCTGAACATAAGATTATTTGCTCTTAAAGCAAGTATAATATTATGCTGTATCTCTAAGTTCTCTGGATCTGCAAGGTTCTCTATCTTGAAGAAATCTTCAACTTTCTTAACGCCCTCTGCAGTAAGGTTTACAACTTTATCTTTCTCATTAACGATAAAGTCTCCATCTTCCTCTACTTCCTCTTTCATAATAGCTGCCATCTTAGTAAGCTCTGGTGTATCCTTACCACGTTTTAACTGTCTTGCTAAAATATCGCATACTTCGTAAAGCTTTGTAGATTTTCCACTCTGACCTGAAATAATAAGTGGTGTTCTCGCCTCATCGATAAGAACTGAGTCAACCTCATCGACGATTGCAAAGTTAAGTCCTCTCTGAACTAACTGCTCTTTATAGATAACCATATTATCTCTTAAGTAATCGAAACCAAGCTCATTATTTGTAATATATGTAATATCGCAATTGTAAGCTGCTCTTCGCTCATCATTTTCCATACTGTTTAATACAACACCGACTGTTAAGCCAAGGAAACGATGAACCTGTCCCATCCATTCAGCATCACGATGTGCAAGGTAATCATTTACTGTTACGACATGAACACCTTTGCCCTCTAATGCATTCAGATATGCTGGAAGTAAACAAGTCTGTGTCTTACCTTCACCTGTCTTCATCTCAGCGATACGTCCCTGGTGTAAAATAATACCACCCATAAGCTGACATTCATAATGTTCTGTATTAAGGACTCTTCGTGCAGCTTCTCTAACAACCGCATATGCTTCAGGTAATAAATCATCTAATGTTTCACCATCTGCAAGTCTTTTCTTAAATTCATCTGTCTTTCCACGTAATTGTTCATCTGTTAATTCTACCATCTGTGGTCTTAATGATACTATCTTGTCCACAATTGGCCTGATTCTCTTTATTTCTCTTTCACTGTGAGTTCCAAATATTTTTGATACAAGACCCATTATATATCTCCTAGTCATTTTTTATAGTTTACATACGAATCTTATTTTAACACTAAATACCTATTAATTCAATATTTGATTTAAAAAAAGGTTGAAAGTATTACACTCTCAACCTTTAATATTTTAATTAATATTCTTAGAATTATTATTCTCTTAGAATTCAGGTTCAATCAAACCGTATGTATTGCCTTTTCTCTTGTATACAACATTAACTTCATCTGTCTCTGAATTACTGAATACATAGAAGTTATGTCCTAATAATTCCATCTGTACGCAAGCTTCTTCAGGATCCATTGGTTTAATTCCGAATTTCTTTGTTCTGATAATCTTAATCGAATCATCTTCATCATAATCTTTATCGATATATTCAGGACTGAAATTATCTCTTGACTGCTGTTTATCTACAATTTTGTTCTTATATTTCTTAAGCTGTCTTTCGATAATCTCTTCTACAAGATCAATCGATACATACATATCACTGCTAACCTGTTCAGATCTGATAATATTGCCTTTAACCGGAATGGTTACCTCTATTTTCTGTCTTTCTTTCTCAACACTAAGTGTAACATGTACTTCTGTATCTGCTGTGAAATACTTTTCTAACTTTCCTATCTTCTCTTGTACTGCATTCCTTAATCCCTCTGTAACATCAATGTTTCTTCCTGTAATCACGTATCTCATGCTGTCCATCTCCTTTTCCCATTATTGAAAATTCATATGCAATCACTGGTAAATGTCTATAATATCTGCCCCACAGATATCTCTTATGATTACCCTGTAATGCTTTAGAATTCTCACAATAAATAACCAATACCTTCAACGGTTATTTATGTTATTAATTATACCATAATCTAGTTTTTTTTCAAGAAAAAAGGTCGTGTTTAGTCAATATATTTTCATCTATGCTTTGAAAAGTTTATTTTCACTTTAAATGCCACTTTGAATGATTAAAAATACATTTAGACTTATATATTTTTCAGGCTGTACTTTAGCGCATCCTAACAATTATTCCATAAATATTATACTTTGTGTCAAGTGGTTTTTAGTAATTTTTGATATTTTAGCATAATTTCACAAAACGTTTGTTCTTTTAGCCTATCTACAGTTTTCAACACTATGTGACATTATTTTCTGTGGAAATTGTGGATAACTACGTGCATAAATACTTTTTATTGGTATTTTGACATTATTTTTACCCAGAAGTTATCCACATTGTCTACATTGTGATGTTAATAACGTACTTTTTAAATGTGGTTACCTTTTTAAAATTTACATCAAATTTGTGCATATTCACTATCTTTATATTTGATATTAAAAAAAGAACGTCCATCTATATGGCCGCCACTTTCAATAGGACAGTTATTATCAAACATATATGTTAAGACATTATATGCGTAAACTGACACATCATCAGGATCAAGTCCTCTGAAATGATACTGTTTGCTCGTTCTGGTTTGATACCATTTTCCATTCCTACGTTATATTCATATAAATAATTTTATTCTAATTATACTAAAAGGTCTATAGCCACTGTATTTTATGCGAATTGCATACCAGCCGTAAGTTTATCTTACTCTGGTCCCAGTTGCCATAGACCTTTATATATTCATTTATATTATTTGTTCGTACTAATTAATAATTCTTACAGCACATAAAGGTGTTCTGTAGTTAGCACTTGAAATCTTAATTCCTGTAGATGGTGTACTTGCATGAATAATCTGTCCATTACCAATGTATAATGCAACATGTCCGATATTGCTACCACCATTTGTATAGAATAATAAATCACCAGGTAATAATGAATCTAATGATACTCTTGTACCACAAGTTGACTGTGAACCCGACTGATGTGGTAAGCCGTATCCGAAATAGTTATATACTGCCATTGTGAAACCTGAACAGTCTGTACCATTAGTTAAGCTTGAACCACCATATACATATGGGTTACCCTCAAACTGTAATGCATATGCAACAACTGCGGCACGAAGTGCTGAAGCTGATGATGTATCTACTGAATCTGAAATCTGTGTGTTGCTTGAAGAACTGCTTGATGAAGCATTTGATGAAGTATTCTTCGAAGCTGCTGCCTTACGTCTTGCTTCCTCTGCTGCTTTAGCTTCTCTAGCCTTTCTCTCTGCTTCCTTAGCTTCTTCTGCAAGTCTTGCCTCTTCTGCAAGTTTTGCTTCTTCTTCCTCTAATGTAATGGCTGTGTTAAATTTAACATCTATATTCACATAATCCATAGATACCCAGCCCTTGACATCTTCATCAATATTTAAATATACCCAGCCATCTCCGTATTGAATTACATCATACTGTCCACCTTCAGGAAGCTGTGTAAGAATTCTTCCATCTGCCTGCTGTCCTTCTCTTACATTAAGAGTCTCTGTTGTAACAGTTGCATTAACATATCCACAGTTAACTGCAATTGCCTTAGCTTCTTCTCCTGTTACAAAGTAATCTTTCTTAATATAACCTGTACAGTTACCTGATTCTATCTTATACCAATCTCCTTCAGTACCAACTATTGTAGCTGCACAGTTGTTATATATCTTACCAACTATATCTGCATCTGTGCTTGGTGCTGTACGGACATTTACATAATCTTCAACCTGAGACATTGCTATTGTATCATAAACTGAAGTCTCCTTAGGAGCCTCTGTAGTTGTCTCTTCCTGTGTAGGAGCCTCTGTAGTTGTCTCCTGTGTAGTTGTCTCCGGAGCCTTTGTGGTCTCTTCGGCTACTGCTACTTTATCTGTAATTAACGCTGATAATTCAGCTTTTTTATTGCTTTCTACATTATAATTCTCCAATGCAACTGCGATACCTGCACTTGGAATATTTACCGAAAGTTTATCTGTCTTAGTATTCTGTGCGCTTGCTGTCCCAACACCCAATACAATTGTTGTTAATAAACAGCCTGCTGCAATCCCAACGTTTCTCTTTCTCACGAAAACCTGTCCTTTCTCAATAAATATTACAAAATTGTTAAAATCTTTTTACATTTTAGCAAAAATGTATTAATTTGTCAACCTTTACGGTTGTTTTTTATGCACTTTTCAATTACCTTTTTTTGCCTTTTATTTATATTTTTTACTTATATTTATTGTTTCTGATTATTTATTTTATTTCATTAACATATAAATAGACTTGTTTATAAATCTATTAATATGTGTTATAATCCAAATATATAAAAATCAAAAAATATATTGCAACATATTTGTTTGCATAATGGAGTCTAATGCGAAAAATAATGCTGATGCGATTATTTTTCACACAGCTATTTGTTTCAGAGCAAAAGCAAATAGCTTATATGGCAGATGAGAAATCACCTACACTAATTCTTCATCGCCTCTTCACAATAAATTGCTCAGAAACGAGGATTATTATGAATGATTATATTATTATTACCGGTGCATCCAGGGGTATTGGCAGAGCTATTGCCATTAAATTTGCCAAAGCAAAGTATCCCGTTATAATTGTATCCAAAAATAATTATGATGATTTACTCAATGCAAAAAAAGAAATCGAATCATATGGCAGTACATGCTATGCTTATAAATGCGATGTATCTTCTTATGATGAACTTTTAAATCTGAAAAAATCTCTGGAAAATTTAAAAATATATGTATCATGCCTTATAAACAATGCTGGAATCTGTGATTTCGGATTATTTCAGGACCTTGATATAACTACCTGGAATAATATTATAGCCACAAACCTGTCATCTGTATTCTATATGAGTAAAATTTTTATTCCGGATATGCTGCATTTGCAGAAAGGAAGTATTATAAATATATCTTCTGTCTGGGGAAATGTCGGAGCTTCCTGTGAGGTTGCATATTCAGCCTCAAAAGGCGGAGTCAATTCACTTACTAAGGCACTCGCTAAAGAACTAGCGCCCTCACATATAAATGTCAATGCAGTTGCCTGCGGTGCAATCGATACTACTATGAATTCACGTCTTACTCCTGAAGAAAAAACTGATTTAGAGGAAGAAATTCCTTATGGAAGAATGGGAACCTGCGAAGAAGTTGCAAATCTCGTATACAATATTTTCAATTCTCCAGATTACCTTACAGGTCAGATTATAACATTTGATGGTGGATGGACGTAAAACACCGGTATATTCATAATATTAAAATACATCGTAAAAACTCAGCTGCATTTTTAATTGCTGTTCCATTTAGTATATTCATAATATTAAATTACACCGTAAAACCGATAACTTGCCGGTGTTATTTTAGTTCTAATTTATGCACATTCATAGGGCATACATCTTATATACTTATACAAAATTATCCGTATATAACTCACACTCATGATGCGTAATAAATCGTGTGAATGAAATATACGGATAATTCTGTTTTTAGTATATCTAAATGCCCTTTTATTTATCCAGTATCCTCTTCGCTGTCTTATTATCCTTACATATACAGATAATTGAATACTCTCCATATTGTTTAAATATAGCATTCTTTATTTTTAGTACTTCTTCAGGCATATAGCTCGAATAATTATCCTCTTTATCTTGCAGATAAGCCTTCACAACTTCTTTAATCCCTGTTGAATCTCCTTTTAATAAAACAAGTTCTTCTGATGATGCACCATCTCCTACATATGCCTTTATTACAGATGTATCTGTATCCGTAATCTTATATGTATTAATTATAACGTTTTCATCAACTTCTGATAATTCCGTTTCAAAAGATGAACTTTCCTTTAATTCATTAATGTATTTAATTACTTCATCTTCTGTGATATTTTTATTTTTCTTATCGGTTGTCTTTCCGCATGCCATTAATGACAATGCTATCGTTACAAGTATTGCTATTCCTAATATTTTATTTAGTCTTTTCATCAGTTACCTCCTGTTTATTGAACGTATTTATATACGAACTTATGATATAAGTTTCTCAAAATCTGCCACTGGCATCGGTCTGGCAAAATAGAATCCCTGGATAAGGTCACAGCCCTGTTCTTCTAAGAACTCAACCTGTTCTTTAGTCTCTATTCCCTCAGCCACAATTTTCATATTGAGGTCTTTAGCAAGCACAATTGTATTCCTTACAACGGTCTCGCCACGTTCTTTGTCATCTGCTTCATTAAAGAACTCACCATCAAGTTTAATAATATCCAATGGTATGTTTTTAAGAAGATTAAGTGATGAGTATCCTGAGCCGAAATCATCCATCGATACAACAAAACCATATTCGTGTAACTTTCTTATGGTGTTAAGTAACACATCCTTATCATCATAAAATGCACTTTCAGTAAGTTCTATCTCGATATATTCATGCTCAATATCATATCTGTCTACAATATCTCTTATATGTTCTGCAAGATTTTCATCTGCAAAATGAAGTCTTGAAACATTCACTGATACTGGTACATATTTTTTTCCTTCTCTCTTCCAGTCGGCCTGTAACTTTGCAACCGCATCTATCATATAGTCATCTAACTTTGTAATAAAACCATTTTTTTCAAACACCGGTATAAATTCACCCGGAGAAATAATGCCTCTGTCTTTACTTATCCAACGTACTAATGCCTCGGCTCCTAACAGTTCTTCATTTACAGGACTATATTTTGGTTGAAGATATACCTGGAATTCCTTGTTCAAAAGGGCTGCCTCCATTGATTCTTCTATCATATTTTCCTTACGTTGCTGTTCTCTTATTTTAGAGCTGTACATCGTAACTTTAGTTTCCACCGAATCAGTTCTGCTGTCTTTGGCACCTATTGCAATCAGATTGATGGCATTTACTGACATTGTCTTATCTTCAATCAGATAAATTCCTGCCTTAAAATTCATCTTAAGTTTGACTTTACTTATATATCCTGACAAGTCATCAAGTATTCTTTTCACTCTCTTAACTAATTCTTTCTCATCTTCATAGCATAACAACATTCCATACTGCGACTCTGCATATCTTGCATAGACCTCATTCTTTCCTGTCCATTCCTTAAGACGTTCACTGATTTTTTCTAGAACCTCATCTTCAAAGCCATCGCCATAATACTCTAAAATTATATGATATCTTATTATTTCAAATGATATCATTGCAAATTTCATATCATGATTTCTGCGTTTTCTTAATATTTTACCTGCACTTTCTTCAAAATAAGTCCAGTTACCATATCCTGTCAGACTGTCTATATATAATAAGCCAGCCATTCTCCTGTTACTTCTAATCTTAGATATAGTAGAAACTAATAATAACATAAACGGAATCAGCAGAATAATCATACTAAAAAATGCAGCATATACAAGTTTAACAACTGTTACATATTCAACATACGTCTTAACCTGTATATATGTATATAACTCGACATCTTTGCCTATTCTGATATCATTTATTTTCTGTTTATACCAGACATTTGATAATTCAATATCATCACGTGAATTATTATAGACAATAGGTTTGTAATCTGACATCCAGTTTTTAATTATTGAAATATTGAATTTTTCTCCGGTCATACCAAATTCACTATTTGCAGATTCTATATACATCTTCATTGAATCATTACTAGTTGCTTCACCTGAATAAGAAAATTCTTTTTTGTCAGCATCACTCCAGTTATATTCTAAATTACCATTTCCACAGTATGCCACACCTTCACCATTAGCATCAGTAATATAACATACTCTTACTCCTGTTTTTCCTTTATCTGACTCATTATTTTTATAGGAATAATAGACATCATCTACCTGCCCTCTTTCAGTAGCATACAACACACCTACCTCTTTATCATTATTCTTTATCGGTGCTGTATATATCATATAAAGGGTATTATTTAATTTTTCTACTGAAAATCCATATTTTTCTGATAATGCATTTCTATAGAATTCTGTTTTTTCCACATCTGTTGCTAATGTTCCTATATTAGTTTCATTTTCATCAAACATTTTAATATCAAAATTAACAAAGTCATTTTCGGTATCCATAAATTCAAATGCCTGCTTTAATTTTATCACATCTGTAAATTCATCATTACCGGATATTAATTTTCCTATCCTGTCTGCACAATTTGATACTTTCTTTCTGGTACTAATAATATGTTCAGCTACCATTTTTGTGATTTCTGAACTCGCTTTTGCATTAGATGAATAAATCTCATAAAATACATATCCCATAAAGCTCGTATATATTGCAAATACAATCACTGCAACACAAATTACAGAAGCAATTCCCGTTACAACCGAAAATGTATAACTTCTTTTTTTTATTTTTTTGATTCTGTTATCTCTTTTCAAAACACGTTCACCTATCCAAGTCTCTTTTGTTTATTACATATTTTAATTCTTAAAGCTTTAATTTTAAAATTAATGTTTTATAACTGTTCTGTCTTGCACCTATTTTTTTTAAGTATCTGGTAATATAGCCTTGCATACATAACAAATGCAAATGCCATAAAAAACATACACATTATAATCATGACATTTGCCACTGATAAAGGTATATGTCTTATAATAAGGAGTGTTATCATAACTATGTAAAATGCAAATGTACTTACCTTGCCATACCATTTTGCACCATTATTCTCGCCTGTTTTTCTGATAACTATTAGTCCGCAGGCACTCATAAATGTCTCTTTGATTGCAAATAATATTAACAGATATATAAGTATTTCATAACGTTTCATAAGGCATATGGCAATTACTGCTTCTGTCGCTTTATCTGCTACAGGATCTAAGATTTTACCAAATTCACTCACCATATTAAACCTTCTTGCTATCTTACCATCTAAGAAATCGGTTATTCCTGAGAGTATAAGTACAATTATTGCCCACATGTTATCCTTATTGTTTCCCTTATCTGAGTAAAGTACGAAGAATAATCCCACTAATATAAGTCTTATAAAACTGAGGATATTAGGAATAGTAAGTATCTTATAATTCTTCTCATCCAGAATCATCTCGTAGCAATACCAGTCATTATCAAGTATATCACTTTCTCCTACACATTTAAAATCTAATTTCTTATATGAAGCAAGTGCTTTGTTATTGTATTTACTTACAAGATAATGAACTGATTTATATTGTCTTTCTTTAAGAACTTTTATGACATTTTTAATGAGTTCTCTTGCCATTCCCTTGTTCTGACAATCCTCACGCACAACAAGTCTTGCAATCTCTGCCATTTTGCCTGCATTACGATTCCAACATTCTAACCTGTCTACTTCTTCATCTTCATCAATAGAAACTGCACCTACTATTTCTTTATCCTGATTCTCCATACAGAAAAGATTGTGCTTTGATAAATCTGTAAGAAGTATCTGCTCATTTGGATATTCCTCTGACCAGGTGCAGCCTTCTGTTCCAATGGCATTTCTATATAACTGCATTATCTGCTCTTTATCTTCTGTCTTCGCCTCTCGAAAAACGAAAGTAACGATTTGCATTTTCTTCATTATTTCACCATAACTTTCAATTCTTATATTTTACATTTTATAATCCAAAATCTCCATTTTGGAATTTCTGCATTATATCCTTTGTTGCCCTGTCTATCTCTTCTTTTAATTCTCTTGAAGAAATAAGATTACAGCCTTGTCCTCTTATGATTATCTGCTCAAGTCCATCTGATGTAGCTACCGTAACATTGTATTTTCTGCCATTCTGATGTGCAAATTTCTCAATATACTGATCCGCTGTCTCTGCTTCTTTCGTAAATACAACGTGTATATTATGGTAGTCTGATATCTCGGTATCGTGACCTTTTACCCGGTATGCATCAAATACTACTATTAGTTCACATTTGCAGATAGCCTGATAATTGCATAGAATATCCATAAGTTTCCCTCTTGCGCCATCTATATTGACTGCTGCTAATTCTTTTAAATCGTCCCATGCAAAAATGACATTGTATCCGTCAACTAACAGATATTTTTCTCTCGTTTCACTATTAACTGACTTAGAACCCTTGTAATCAAAATAATCCTGCTCATTTCTGCTCTTCTTCCAGTTATTACGCTTATTTTCGCCCTCTGACTTCTTATTAGCATTATAGGTCTGGTTGATTATTGCATCAACTTCATCTATTCCTATCCACTCTTCCTTATATTTACCAGATACAATCTTATTGTCATTGTATACATATTCTTTATCCGGTTGATTCTCTAAGCCAATATGCATATATTCATATACTTTATCATAACTTACATAGAAACCTGCTCCATGTGCACAGAATACTGAACCTGTCGGATTAAATGTATCTGCCTCAGAATCATATCCATAAGCTTCCACAATTTCTTCCTGATTATGACAAGGAAGATATCCCTTTAATGTACAGGTAATCTTGCCCTGACCTTTAGTATATGCTGCTATATCTTCTCTATATTTTCGCATCGTGACAACCGGTGCATATCCTGTTATAACGCTGTATTCTCCATAATTTTCAGGAGGATTTATCTTACCGTAAATGCGTTCAATATCTGTCATTGCCCTTCCAAGCATTTCCGTAGGTATCTCTAATCTGAAATCATAATAAGGCTCTAATAATACTGACTGTGCCATTTTCAGGCCCTGTCTAACTGCCCTGTAGGTAGCCTGTCTGAAATCACCACCCTCAGTATGCTTAAGGTGCGCCCTGCCACTTACTAAGGTTATCTTCATATCAGTTATTCCCGAACCTGTAAGTACGCCTTTATGTTCTCTTTCCTGTAAATGTGTAAGGATTAGCCTCTGCCAGTTCTTAGCCAGTATCTCCTCGCTGCATTCTGTCTCAAATGTGAGTCCGCTGCCAATCTCTCCCGGCTCTAACCTTAAATGTACCTCTGCATAATGTCTGAGTGGTTCAAAATGTCCCACGCCCTCCACAGTATTACTGATAGTTTCTTTATATACCACATTTCCCTGGTCAAATTCGATAGCTACTTTAAACCTGTCAAGTACAAGCTTCTTAAGTATCTCTATCTGGACTTCGCCCATAAGACAGACCTGTATCTCTTTTAAATCCTCATTCCATTTAATAGCTAAGGTCGGATCTTCTTCTTCTAATTGCTTTAACTTAGGAAGCATCATTGCCGCATCAATTTCCTGCGGCAGAACAACCCTGTACATAAGCACAGGTTCTAGGATTACATCATTGTTATCATTTTCTATTCCTAAGTTCTCTCCTGAATATGTCTTTGTAAGCCCTGTTACTGCGCATACTTCTCCTGAATATATTTCATTTGCGGTTCTGTATTTATCCCCTGAATATATTCTAATCTGATTAATTTTTTCTTCTGAATCATCAATTATGTCTTTGACTCTTAGCACTCCACCTGTAACTTTGATATATGTAAGACGGTTTCCCTGACTGTCTCGGTTAATTTTATATACTTTTGCGCTGAACTTATCAGGGTATTTCTTTTCGTCTATATATGTATTTAAACCGTCTAACAAATCTATAATTTTATCATTCTTAAGTGCCGAACCAAAATGACATGGAAATATTCCTCTGTCAGATATGCCTCTCTTAATATCTTCGATATCTATTTTGCCACACGACAAAAACTCCTCCATCAAAGACTCATTTGTCATTGCTACTTCTTCGTTAGACATAACTTCCTGTATATCTGTAAAATCTATACAGCTATCGTCTAATTTCGACTTGAGTTCTGATAAAAGGAGTGCCTTGTCTGTATCAGGCATATCCATCTTATTAACGAATATTATTGTCGGAACTTTGTACATTTTAAGCAGTTCCCATAACGTTCTCGTATGGCTTTGGACACCATTCGATGCACTTATTACCAAAATTGCGTAATCAAGTATCTGTAATGTACGTTCCATTTCTGCTGAGAAATCCACATGACCCGGAGTGTCCACTAATGTTACCTCCAGGTCTTTCCATATGAATTCCGCCTGTTTTGAAAATATGGTTATGCCTCGTTGTTTCTCTAATTCGTCCGTATCTAAATACGCATTTCCTTTATCAACGCGCCCTAATGCTTTAGTAATTCCGGCATTATATAACAGTGCTTCTGATAAGGTAGTCTTTCCCGCATCTACATGGGCTAAAATTCCAATAACTGTTTTCACCGGCATACACTCATCTTTCTTATTCCATTATTGCTTTATGGAATGTCTTTTTTCCTTTTCTTATCTTAACGCCATCTTTTAACATATCTTTAGTAACTGCGAAATCAATGGCTGCTATCTTTTCATCATTTACAAATACACCGCCCTGCTGTACAAGACGTCTTGCTTCACTCTTAGATGCAACTAATTTGCACGCAACCATTAAGTCCATAATTCCGATTGCTCCATCATTTAACTGGTCTTCTGTTATATTTGTTGTTGGCATATTAGAATCATCCCCGCCACCTGCAAATAATGCGTGTGATGCTGTTTTAGCTTTCTCTGCCTCTTCTTCACCATGAACTAATTTAGTTAATTCGTATGCAAGAATCTCCTTAGCTTCATTTAATTTAGCCCCCTCCCAGCTATCCATTTCATCTATCTGCTCTAATGGAAGGAATGTCAACATTCTGATACATTTGAGAACATCATTGTCTCCTACATTTCTCCAGTACTGGAAGAACTCGAATGGTGATGTCTTATTAGGATCAAGCCATACTGCACCATTAGCTGTCTTACCCATCTTCTTACCCTCTGAATTGAGTAATAATGTGATTGTCATTGCGTATGCATCTTTGCCTAATTTCTTACGGATAAGTTCTGTTCCGCCAAGCATATTAGACCACTGGTCATCGCCACCGAACTGCATATTACAGCCGTATTCTTTAAATAAATGATAGAAGTCGTATGACTGCATTATCATATAGTTGAATTCAAGGAATGATAATCCTTTCTCCATTCTCTGTTTATAACATTCTGCTCTAAGCATATTATTTACTGAGAAACATGGTCCTACTTCTCTTAATACATCGATGTAATTAAGTTTCAAAAGCCAGTCTGCATTATTAACAGCGATTGCTCCGCCCTCACCAAAATCGATGAATCTTTCCATCTGTTTCTTAAAGCAGTCGCAGTTATGTTCGATTGTTTCAGGACTTAACATTGAACGCATATCTGTTCTTCCTGATGGATCTCCGATGTAACCTGTTCCTCCACCTAATAATACAACCGGCTTATTTCCTGCCATCTGTAATCTCTTCATAAGGCAAAGTGCCATAAAATGTCCAACGTGAAGTGAATCTGCTGTTGGATCAAAACCAATATAGAATGTTGCCTTTCCTTCGTTAATTAAATCTTTAATTTCATCTTCATCTGTAACCTGCGCAATAAGTCCACGCGCAACTAATTCGTCATAAATCTTCATTTTTGTCCTCCATTTATTATTTTTTTTAAATATCAATGAGTTTCGTTTCCAAAACTCTGGTGCCACTTTTGCATCGCTTTATGCGACATAATACCTTACGCAAAAGCGTGTGCATCCATGCGAAGCGTTTTAATTTATAAGAAATACCTTAGTATTTCTTATAAATTAAAAAACCTCTGTACAATATAAACTATTGTACAGAGGGCATTATCTGCGGTACCACCTCTTATTGAAGATTTCTCACAAAATCTTCCTCATCAAGTGCAAACACACTCATACGCTATATCGGGCGTTCCCGTCTGTCCCTACTTAAAGTTGTATAACTTTTAATTATAAATGTCCTGACTAAAACATCTGTTTATAATCTAAAAATAATTTGTTCAGGAAGCTGCTCTGAGATGTATTCATATAATTTTGCTTGAGCCTTTCCACCAACCAGACACTCTCTGTAAAGCTTCTTTTATACTACTCTTTCTCTTCGTCGCATTTTCTATTAATATCTGCATTATACATTATTGTTTTGAAAAAAGCAACCAGGCAATTTTAAATTATTTACTCCACACTCTTAAGACTCTCTATAATATCAATCTTCTTCAACGAAAAATGTGTTATTACATTTACAATAATTGTAAATAGCAATGCTAAAGCCATTGAATATAGATAACTTTGCAGCTTAATATGATGAACAAATCTTATTGCCTCTATTTCTACTGTCGAAATCAATTCATTTGTAAAGAAATATCCACCTATCAATCCAACTGCAATTCCTAAAAGTGTAAGAATAATATTTTCCCTGATAATATAATTGTCGACCTCTCCGTTATAGAAGCCTAAAACCTTAAGTGTAGCAATTTCTCTTTGTCTTTCTGCAATATTTATATTGGAAAGATTGTACATTACCACAAATGACAGTGCTGCTGCGAAGATTATCAGAATCAACACTACATAATTGAGCGAAGTAAGCATTTTATCGACCTTGTCAATTATTGTATCAATTACTGTTACCTGCAAAACCTTGTTGTTGTCTAATAACTCTGTCCTGAATTCATCTTCCTCTTTATCAGTCATTGCCAATGTCTTAATAAATGCTGTGTTAGTGTTATACTGTCCGATATTTTTCTCATAAGTATTCTTATTAATAAATACAAAATGATTTACATATTGCTCACATATTCCACCGATTGTAAATATATATTCGTTATTCTGACTATCGAAAATGCTTATATTATCGCCGACTGACAGTTTCATAAGCTGTGCCATTTTATCACTGATAATAATTTCATCATCAAGAATTTCTAATTCTTTATGAGTTCTGGCATCACGAAGATTAAATATCTTAATAAAATCATTTGTATTTTCCGGGACAACCATTGTCATCTCTATATTTTTATTATTCTTTGTAGATGTATATGCTGCATACTGCGTTTTAGCTGTTTCCTTAATATTGTCAGCATTTAACAGGGTATCGATTTCATCATCCGTTATTAATGGCGAAAAATATAACATATCATCATATGTGAAAATGTCACGATATTGCTTCTCAGGAATATTTACAATGGAATCTCTGAGTCCGAAGCCCGCCATTAATAATGCCGTACAGCCTGCCACACCAAATACCGTCATAAATACTCTGGCTTTATATCTGAATATATTTCTTATTGTTACCTTATTTGAAAAGCTTATATGCTTCCATAATACAGGAATGTATTCAAGTATAACCCTCTTTCCCTTTTTAGGTGCTTTCGGTCTTAAAAGCTTAGATGGTTTCTCGCGAAGATTCTTAGCTACTGTTATAAGCGTTACACCGACTATGCATACAAATGAAATCAATACACCAATAACAATGTATGTCATATCCAATTTTGTAACAAACTTAGGAATATCAAATAATATCTTATAAATGTTCCAGATAATCTTAGGAATAGTAAGGAAACCTAATACTGCACCGATTACTCCTCCGACAATAGTTGCAATCGCTGAGTAAAGCAGGTATTTAAAAGCAATATGTGTATTGCTAAAGCCCATACTCTTTAGAGTTCCTATCTCCATTCTGTCATCATCAACCATTCTAGACATTGACACAAGGCTTATAAATATGGCAATAACGAAAAATAATGTTGGAAATAATTTAGCCAGATTAGAAATACTCTCGGAATCATTTACAAATTCGTGATAGGTATCATCATTTCGTCTGTCTGTAATTCTGTATACATTATTTCTCTCTTTAATCTGCTTCTCGACCTCTTCAATTCTATCATTATATTCACTACTGTTAGTGGTTAAATTAAGTACATCATTAATGGTTGCATATATTTCCGTATAAATATTAATATTAAAATTATCTTTTAAACCATATATGTAGTAATTAATATTACCTGTTCCAAGCGACGTACTTCCTAAGTTCTTATTGTTTTTAGTATTCTTTACATATAATGCCGAACGGACAGTTCCGACAATTGTAAGCTTGCTGTCCTTTATAATTCCATTGCTGTCCTTTATAGTAATCTGGCTTCCAAGCTTCAGTTTCTCACTTTTCAATAAATTATCCTGCACTACGATTTCATCAGATGCCTTCGGAAGTCTGCCTGATTCCATCTGTATTTTATTAATATTATCTGAAATACTATGATAATTCACTACAAATGTGCTATCGTCATCTTCTGCTTCAAACCCATATGTCAAAGTTCCCTCAACATCTTGTATATCTTTTATATCTTTTAGCATACTGATATCTTCATCTGTAAGCCCATTTGCAGAAACAAGCTTTATATCATAAATATTATTTTCATCATAATATTTATCAATTGAATTCATCATATCCGGTGCTGTTGCCTTAATTCCGACAAATACAGTAACACCTAGCATACTTATTATCAATAAAGACAAGAACCTCTTAAACGAATTCTTTATCTCTCTAAGGCTTAAAGTTATTATTCGATTTTTCACACTTTTCTCCATTCCGCAGACGTTTACGTCGGAGGAATTGCGGGCAAAATTTCAAATTTTGCCCTGCGATAAATGCTAAATGCGACGCCTGCGGCACATTTAGCTGTGAGAAAAATAATCACATCAGTATTATTTTTCTCACTATGCTCCATTCCTACCACTCAATCTCATCAATATTTACCGGATTATCATTCGTAATTACCTGTTCTACTGAACCGTTTTTGAATTTTATGACTTTATCTGCCATAGGTGCTAATGCTCCATTATGAGTGATTATGATTACTGTCACATTTTCATTTCTACAGGTATCCTGTAATAATTTAAGTATCTGTTTACCCGTTTTATAATCAAGTGCTCCTGTTGGTTCATCACATAATAATATCTTAGGGTTCTTAGCTATTGCCCTTGCTATTGCAACTCTCTGCTGCTCTCCACCTGATAACTGCGACGGAAAATTCTGTTTTCTTTCAGACAATCCAACCTTATCTAACACCTCTTCCGGTTCTAAATGGTCTTTACACAACTGTACTGCCAACTCGACATTTTCTATAACCGTAAGGTTTTGAACCAGATTATAGAATTGAAATACAAAACCAATATCTGTTCTTCTATATTTAATCAAATCTTTTCCTTTAAGTTTGCTTATATCCCTGCCATCTACTATAACCTCGCCGTTTGTTGCAATATCCATACCACCAAGTATATTCAGGCAGGTTGTCTTTCCAGCACCACTAGGTCCAAGAATAACCACTAATTCGCCCTTATCTATATTAAATGAAGTATTATCTAATGCTTTAATCTCTACTTCTCCCATATTGTAAATTTTATTAAGATTTTTAATTTCTATATATGACATTCTTTTTCCTCTTTTCATATATTTATGTTTTCTAAGATATCTACTGTATGTGCACTTGCACCAATTAAGTCCCCTCTTTCCGCAACTGTAAGCTGGTACTTAATAAAATTCTCAAATGTTTCATCGTCCATTGCATTCAGAACAGGGCGCATATAATTAGCCGGACCATCGGGTGCGATTATCTTTATACGCTTTATTCCTGCTGCCTCATTTATTCTGTTTATATCTTCTATTCTTACATAATCGTATAAGTCCTCAGGTGCAGAAATACAATGAAAATCTTTTGTAAGCTTATTATTCTCTAAACATTCTTTTAGATTATTTTCCTTAAATGCGTGTCTGATTACAGCATAGTCATTCATACAATAAGCTACCAGAATTATTCCTCCGTTTTTAGTTACTCTCTTCGCTTCGTTAAGTGCCTTTACCTTATCTTCAAATGTATACAAATGATACATAGGTCCAAAAAGCAATGTCACATCAAATGTCCCAGTTTCAAATCTTGAAAGATTAAGTGCAGTTCCCTGATATGCCTTAACATTACTTTTCTTAGATTTAAGTATTCCTAAATTATATTTAACTAATTCAACAGCAGTAACATCATAGCCCTCATTTGAAAGAGCTACAGAATATCTGCCTGTCCCTGCACCAATATCTAATATTTTCTCTGATTTATCATCACTTAGGTAATCATGAATATATTTCATCGATACAACATATTCCACCGTACCGTGACGGCTGTTTAATCTCTTTTCTTCGTTAAATTTATTATAATATTTCTCTAATTCGGTCATATTTTAGCCTCATTTCCATAGTTTATCCTATATTAAATAATGCCAGCGGCATCAAATCGGGGGACTTTTGATTCCGACATCATTAAATGTATTATATCTGCCAGAATCAGGTTGTAAAAACTTGTTCATACGTTTCTCCTATGTTAAAATCTTATCAGACTTATATTATAAAGCATTATTTACAAACATTAAGATTTTAAAAGACTTATATTGCAAATTGCTATTTACAAATGTTAGTATTTCAAAAGACTGCCCTGCAATTAGTCTGTTTAACTTTACTATTTGGCAAACAGGAGGTAACATAATGAACATTCTATTTGAAGATAATAATTTAATTATATGTATAAAACCTATTGGTATTTTATCACAGAGAGATGAAAGTGGAAATGAAAATATGATGGATTTATTAGATAAACATTTCGCTGATAATAATTCAAAATGTAAATCTTATGTTGTACATCGTCTTGATAAAAGCGTTGGAGGTATAATGGTCTATGCTAAAGATTCTAAAACCGCAGGTAAATTGTCTGCTGCGATTTCTGAAAGAAATTTTACTAAGGAATATATGGCAGTTATCAATGGGGTTCCTTTAGAACCTGCTGCCACACTTAAAGACTTCTTATTTAAGGATTCAAGGAAAAACAAATCATTCGTTGTCAAAAAAATGCGTAAAGGTGTAAAAGAAGCATCTTTAGAATATAAACTGCTAGGTACACACGAATCAAAATATGGAGAAATATCACTTGTCAGAATATTACTCCATACCGGTCGCACACACCAGATTCGTGTCCAGTTTGCATCACGAAAAATGCCTCTTCTTGGTGATGGTAAATATGGTAGTCGTGACAGTAATACAGATATTGCATTATGGTCTTACAGACTTGCATTTAAGCATCCTGTCACAAATGAAATGATGGATTATTCAGTAAATGTACCTGCTTCTTATCCTTGGAATCTATTTAATTAAATCCGACTTCGCAATTTCTGATTTTGATTAAATTATCGGTCAATAATAAAAACTGATATTTATAATTATTTGAAATGATTGTCTGAAATTACGTAAATTTGTCAGTTATCAGTTTCACTCTCAAATTTTGTGTACATTCAACAGACAGACATTTAAGCCAAGGTGTACGTCTATGACACACATTCTCATATTCCTTTATCGGGTGCAAGTAAATGCCGTCCTCTGCAAAGTTTATTACAGTGCAGTAAATCAAACGCGCTTCGCTTAAACGGTGATTTACTGCACCGCCCTTTTGCATCTGACGGCATATAACTTGCACACACGATACGTCATAAATCTAATGTGTGTCATAGACGGACACCCTTGGTTTGAATGTTCTGGCATTGAATGAACTCAAATAATAAAAAGAGAGTGAAACCGATATCGACAAATTAGAAATTTCAGACACAATTTCAAATAATTATATATCAGTTTTTATTGCCAGCCGATATTTCTATTTTATTCAGAAATTGCGAAGTCTGGATAATTAAATAATTCTATTTGCAAAGCTGCCAGAAAGTAACAGCACTGGCAGCAGCTACATTCAATGAATCGACTCCATGTGACATCGGAATTTTAACAGTATAGTCACTATCTGCAATTGTCTTTTCAAGCAGGCCATCGCCCTCTGTTCCTAATATAATTGCAAGTCTTTCCTCTTTCATAACGTTTTCATCATCGATACTTATGGAATTATCACTTAATGCCATGGCAGCGGTCTTAAAACCTAATTTGTGCAGATAATCTACTCCATTTTCTTCCCATACCACATCATCTTCTATATTAGTCCATGGAATCTGGAAAACTGTTCCCATACTTACTCTGATTGCTCTTCTGTATAAAGGATTACTACATTCTTTAGTAAGCAATATCGCATCTACATTAAGTGCTGCAGCCGAACGGAATATTGCACCTACATTTGTAGGATTCATAACTCTTTCTAATACTGCGATTCTTCTCGCATTTTTACATATTTCCTTTGAACTTCTAAGTTTTGGCCTGTGCATCGCACATAACATTCCTCTTGTCAGCTTGAAGCCAGTAAGGTTAGTCAGCACATCAAACTCTGCTGTATAAACAGGAATGTCCTCACAACGTTTCAATATGTCCTTTCCCTGTCCATCAATGTGTTTATGTTCCATTAATATTGAAACAGGTTTGCAGCCTGCATCTAATGCACGTTCGATTACCTTTGGACTTTCTGCGATAAATATTCCATCTTCTAAGTTTGCTCTGTTTAATAACTGTCCCTCACTTAGTCTCGCATAAATATCTAACTCTGGCGCATTAAAATCTGTAATCTCTATTATATGTATATCTGCCATACCTTTTTCTCCATTCGTTATTACGTGTATCGTCAGAATCTCTTGACACCCTAATCTTTATTATTTTCATTGGTACATATTATTTAGCAGGATTAACATGAACCATAACATGTTTTACCTTATGGAAATTATGTTCAATAGATTCATGTACTTCTTCAGCAATATCATGTGCCTTTTGTAACGTATATGAACCATCAACCTGAATCTCCACATCTACATAAATCTTATTGCCAAATATTCTTGTCTGTAATAAATCAATTCCTAAAACTTCTTTATTATCTAATACTAAATCATATATTGCCTTCTCTGTTTCAGTATCACATGAATGGTCAACCATTTTATCCATTGCATCTTTAAAAATGTCATATGCTGCTTTTGCAATAAATACAAAAATAACAAGACTGGCAACTGCATCCATTACAGGATATCCGAGCATTGCACCACTAATTCCTATTAATGCACCAATTGACGATAATGCATCTGAACGATGATGCCATGCATCTGCCATCAAGGCACTCGAATCAATCTTCTTAGCATAATGTCTTGTATACCAGTACATAATCTCTTTTACAACTATTGAAACTATTGCAGCAATCAGTGCCAACACGCCAGGTGCCTTTAGATTGCTATAATTTCCACTAAAAATATCCTTTATGGCTTTTGAACCTATCTCTAAACCGGTAAATAATAAAACCATTGCAAGTATATTAGCTGCCACACATTCTAAACGTTCATGCCCATATGGATGCTCTTTGTCAGAATCCCTTGAGGCAAGTTTCACTCCTATAATTACAACAATTGTGCTAAATACATCAGATGCTGAGTGGATTGCATCACTTATCATTGCATTAGAATGAGCAAAAATACCTGCTAATAATTTAAATACAGACAACAAAACATTCTGTATAATCGTAATAAATGCTACCTTATTAGCAACTTTTTTAAATTCATTCCCAGCAGTCTTTGTATCTTCTGTTACTTCATTACCAGTCTTCGTATCTCCCGATACTTCATTACCAGTCTTCGTATCCTCTGTTACGATATTTCTTACCATAATTTTCAACCACCTTTTCTTAAATGCTTTAATTCGTAATATTACAAATTATTACTTTATATCAGATAGCTCTATACAACATGATATATGGATACCATCTTAGATTGTATAAATATCAAACAACCATTTCAGATATAATAAAAGTTTTCATTATAGAGCAAAGAATGTCGCCTGCGACATTCTACGCCTGCGGCGGATTGCGATAGCAACATTTTCTGCTCCACCGCAGTGTGATCCTCGTGGAGCATTTTTGCTTACCAGGACAATTTCAACGAAATTTCCTAGTAAGTAAAAATACACCCACGAATCAGTATAGTAACTACTGTCCCGTGGATGTTATAATCTCACTGCCGATCTAAGGCCCGACTCCTTGGCTAAGCCAATGGTCTGATCAGTTTGTACTGTAGATTAATATACAGTACAAAGAGTTAGCTTATGGTACCATTTTTAATATATGATGTCAATAGATATTTTTTTATTCCTTCTATATTCTTTAATTTATATTTTTATATATTTTTCAATCTGTATTTTTACACTCCTCAATCTGTATTTTTATATTCTTTTATCTTATAATCAAATAATTTTATGTTCTTTTAATAAGTCCTCTATTACAGTTCCTTGTATTTTCCTTATAATCAGTTTTCTTACAATCTTAAGTGGTCTTGGAATATCAATATCAAGCGGAGATTTACCATCCATCAGCTTAACACTGCTGTCAAGCAAGTCTCGAACATCATAAACACTTCCCCATACTTCGGGAACGCCTCTGTCAACACCGCATAATCCATATACTGCCTCCATAGCAGTTCTTACTGAATATTCCGTTGTAAATATTGTGTCTCTAGGAGTCTCAGCAAATTGTCCGAGAAATGCAAAATTTTTGCAGCCATCAGGTATAACATCCGGTCTGTCTCCTTTTCTCCTTGGCATAAAAAATGCTGTAATATAAGGCATCATTGTAGGTGTACAATTTGCATAGTCGCTTGCTAATTCATCTATCATATCAACCGGTACTCCTATATGATAGAGCCATTCTGAAGTAATCTCCTTACCTGTACATTCCCTCATTGGCTTCTTAATATAATTACCATTAACATCCGTAAATAAGCTGTATACCCATATACATACCTCGTCTTTATCCTGTTCTTTAAATTGTCCCTGTCTGTTAATTGTCCAGCTTAAAAGCCAGTTTGAATCCTTGCACGATACAATTCCACCTGTTACAACTTTTCCGGTTCTCGGATCTCTTTTACATATTTTCTTTATATGCGAGATAATCGTTTCATCTGAAGTTGTAATTGTTGCTGATTCCCAGCTTGAACGACTTGTGTCTGAACAGAATTTATAAGGATTGCCAAATGCCTTGTCCTGCTCTGCAATATTTTTCCATAATTCCCAGCAGCCACTCTTTCTCACTTCTGCTCCTTTTACAGGGGCTTTATTCTGGCTTCCATAAATTGTACCCTCTGTACAGCTTCCATTCGTTACAAATACAAGGTCATTTTCTGTAAGTTTTATCTTCTGCTTTTCGCCATTTATTTTACATTCTATGCATTTTGCGATTTTCTTATCTTCTGAAATGTTGAAAATTACATTTGTTACTTCTGTGCCAAATTTAAAATTAACTCCTGCTTTTTCTAAATATTTCTGCATAGGAAGAATTAGCGATTCATACTGATTGTATTTCGTGAATTTCAATGCTGAGAAATCAGGCAGGCCACCTATATGATGTATAAATCTCTGAAAATATAATTTCATCTCCAAGGCACTGTGCCAATTTTCAAACGCAAACATTGTTCTCCAATATAGCCAGAAATTACTGTCGAAGACTTCATCATCAAATACATCTTCGATTGTCTTATCATATAAATCTTCATCTTTAGTAAAGAAAAGTTTCATAATCTCCATACAACCTTTCTGACTTAAACCGAATTTGCCATCTGTATGTGCATCTTTACCTCTGTTTACTGTTGCCCTGCATAATGAGTAGTTCGGATCGTGTTTATTAAGCCAGTAATATTCATCAAGAACTGACACGCCCTCTGTCTCGATAGACGGAATACTTCTAAATAAGTCCCACAGACATTCAAAATGGTCCTCCATTTCACGCCCGCCACGCATTACATATCCTCTTACCGGATCATTAATTCCATCACACGCACCACCAGCTATGTCCATTGCCTCGAGAATTGTAATATTTTTACCAGGCATCTGTGCATCCCTTACAAGAAAGCACGCAGCTGCTAATGAACCAAGACCACTTCCTACGATATAGGCCGATTTCTTCTCTATACCCTTTGGTTTCTCCGGCCTTGCAAATGCTTCATAGTTACCACTACTGTAATAGATTCCCTTACTGTTTATTTTATTCTTATTTCTCTCTGTGTTGCGGTAATTTTTAAGATATCTGTCATTTCTTATATTACTTGATTTTAAACCTGCTGTATTACATTTATTCCTTTGTAGATTATTTGAGCCTCCTGATTTCATATTTCCTTTTGCAAAATTATTTGAGCCTCCTGATTTTAAATTACTTTTTGAAGAGTTACGTGTTATAGTATCAAATCTTCTGACTTTATTATTTATAAGTGCTAATCCTGTAACGCCCACTGCCATAACAGCAATTGTGCTGGCTTTCAATTTTCCATTCATAATTATGCTCCATTCTTATTTTTTCTTTAATTAGTATGTGTATTGACATTATTTTGTATTCATTATAAAATTATTAAACTACGATTAGAAAAACAGAAAGACGGTGTTCAAATGATTTTAAAATTATTAGTATGCATTATAGCCGGATTAGGTGCAGGACTTGGAACAGGATTTGCAGGAATGAGTGCTGCCGCAGTCATAAGCCCTATGTTAATTACATTTCTTGACATGAACCCTTATCAGGCAATCGGTATCGCCCTTGCAAGTGATGTCCTCGCAAGCGCAATTTCATCATATGAATATAAGAAAAATAAGAATCTCGATGTGCGAAACGGACTTGTAATGATGTTTACTGTGATGATATTTACATTTATTGCAAGCTTCATTTCTAAATATGTCTCTGGAAATGCAATGGGTGGCTTCTCAACATTTATGACTATGATGCTCGGTATAAAATTCATTGTTAAACCAGTAATGACAACTAAAGAAAAGATGATGTCAGTAGATAAAAAGACTCGTGTTATACAATCTATCATATGTGGTGCTATTATTGGTTCAATATGTGGTTTCATTGGTGCCGGTGGTGGAATGATGATGTTATTAATCCTTACTTCTGTGCTAGGTTATGAACTTAAAACTGCAATCGGTACAAGCGTGTTCATTATGACATTTACAGCACTTACTGGTGCATTAAGTCACTTCTATCTTGGTGGTATGCCCGATATAAGCGTCCTTATTATGTGTGTAATCAGTACACTTGTATTTGCCCGTATTGCTGCAGTATTCGCTAATAAAGCAACGCCTAAAGCCCTTAACAGAGCCTTAGGCGTGGTATTGACAGTCCTTGGTTTAGTGATAATTATCGTAAAATATCTATTGTAAAATCTCAGACCTTTCACTGAATCCTGATATGACTATTCCGCCAGATACTTTATAAAAGGATGCTTGCATCCGACATAAGTGCACTTTGTATATTGTTCCAGTAATTTACAAGGTGCATTTTATTTTGGGGATAAAACACAATCAATATATCACTACAATTCCCATTCCTCTGTCATAGCAGATTTTTCGCAAAGAGAAAAGAGGTGTCGCAATTTGCTTACACCTCAGTATCAAACTATACCCTTTTCGCTTTTACATTCACACCTTTCTTTATTGCTTTTTCAAGTAAAGATGCGATAAGGCTAAATACATCTTTTGTTTCTTCAAAATCGAAAGCCTTTTCTTTATAGTGCATTAAATCTTTAATATATTCCGTTGGGTTGATTTCATAAATACCACCATTCTCAGAAAAAACACCTTCTAATTGATGATAGTCTCGTGTAAACCCTGTCCACCCTTCACCTTTAAGAGACGGGGTATCAAAAATATCATCAAATGCAGCTTTTAATATATTCTCAGCTTTTTTTAGCTGGTCTGAATAATTCTTTTTAACAGATTATTAATGAATATACCTCTATGTGCGATTCTGCGTTATTAATCAGTTTCATTGATATTTTTAAATACAGTTTCGAGTTCAGCAATTAAATCTTCACCGTCCTCAATTCCTGTCGAGAGTCTGAGTGTACAAGCTGTAATTCCATTCTTCTCTCTGATTTCTTCCGGAACATCTGCGTGTGTCTGTGTAGTCGGATATGTAATCAGGGTTTCGACACCTCCAAGACTTTCCGCAAATTTAATCATTCTGACTTTCTTAAGTATTGCAAGGGCGTGTTCCTTAGTATCTACATTAAATGTAATCATTGAACCAAAGCCTCTTGCCTGTTTCTTAATAATCTCATAGCCCGGATGTTCTGGTAATCCCGGATATATAACCTTAGTTACAATGCTCTGTTCTTTAAGCCAGTCAGCTAATAATATCGCATTTTTCTGGGCGCGTTCCATACGAATTCCAAGTGTCTTAATTCCTCTTAATATAAGCCAGCTGTCAAATGGTGCCAGTCCTGCACCTGTAGTCTTTATTAAAAATCTCAGTTTTTCGCTGATATCTTCTCTGTCTGTAACGATAAAGCCTGCTAATGTATCGTTATGTCCTCCTAAGAATTTTGTACCACTGTGTATTACAACATCAGCGCCTAATTTTAACGGATTCTGGAAATATGGTGATAAAAATGTATTGTCAACGATTAATAAAAGGTTATTCTTTTTAGATATTTCTGCTAATTTCTGAATGTCTGATACATTCATCATTGGATTAGTAGGAGTCTCAATATATATTGCTTTAGTGCTCTCTTTAATATAATTCTCAACATTGTCATTAGAGCAGTCAACGTATGAAAATTCTATTCCGTTTTTCGAAGATACATTGTCAAACAGACGAATACTTCCACCATAAAGGTCTGCTTCTACAATAAGATGGTCACCCGGTTTAAATATTTCCATAAGCAGAGTAATTGCAGCCATTCCTGAAGAAAGTGCAAGTGCATCTGTTCCACCCTCAAGTCCTGCTACTATTTTCTCTAAATGCTCCTTGGTAGGGTTCTGTAATCTGCTATAATCATATCCTGTGCTTTGTCCTACCTCAGGATGTGCATATGTTGCTGTCTGATATATTGGAAAGCTTATTGCTCCGTAGTTATTAACTGTTCCTTCTGTCTCTTCTAAATGTAAACATCGTGTATTAAGTCCTCTATCCATAAAATTTGTCCTTCTGTTCTTATTTCCTAGTATTTTAATATGATTTATATGCATATATAATACTGTATAACTAACACTTTGTATAATTCACATTTCCTATTGTAAGTTATAGTTAAAATCTATAACCTAATATTCTAACCCTGGCATATTTTCTAATATTGGAAAATTATAATATTTTAAATATTTTTGATTTAGTATTTTGACTTTTATTTTTTCTAGACTGATTTACTTTACTCTAATATATTCTCTTTATATTTTGAAAGTTCATCAATATATTTCTGTCCCATTTCACTAATTACTGATGCTTTTCTTGAAATATACCCAATCGTCATCTTCTCATCTGTTTTCAATTTAACTGCACAATAATCCGTTCCGTTCAAATCTTCACAAATTATTCCCGAACAAAGTGTGTAACCATTTATACCTACCATAAGATTTAATATTGTAGCCCTGTCATTTACCCTTATGAATCTCTTATATTCATATGTACTTAAGACCTCTTCAGCAAAGTAAAATGAATTATGCTCTCCCTGTTCAAATGCAAGACATGGATAGTCATCTAATTCCTCTAGCGTAATCTCTTTCTTATCTGCCAATGGATTTCTCTTACTCATATATGCATAAATGCTACATTCAAACAACGGAGTAAACTTAAGTCCGTTCTCACCAAATATCTTCTTTAACACATTTTTATTGTAGTCGTTAAGATATAACACACCTATTTCACTTTTTTGATTCATAACATTTTCAATAACCTCGTAGGTTTTGGTTTCATGTATACCGAATTCGTATTCATCTATACCATATTCTTTTATTAAATTAACAAATGCATTTACAGCAAATGTGTAATGCTGCATTGAAACATGAAAACTTCTTTTTACATTGGTTTTCGATACGTATTTAGCATCCAGAATCTCGTACTGTTCTATAACCGACCTTGCATAACCTAAGAATTCCGAGCCTTTTGTCGTAAGTGATATTCCACTTTTAGAACGCACAAATATATCAAAGCCAAGTTCCTGTTCTAACGCATGAACTGCTGATGACAGACTTGGCTGTGAAATAAATAACTTCTTCGCTGCATCATTTAATGAATTTTCTTTTGAGATTGCGATAATGTATCTTAATTGGTTTAATGTCATTTTAAATCCTCACTTCTATTCAGAAAATAATTCTGTTGAAAAATATCTCTCTGCCGTGTCAGGCAACACTGTTACAACCGTCTTGCCCTTACCAAGCTTCTTAGCAAGTTTCAAGGCTGCTGCCACATTTGTTCCACTGGAAATTCCGCACATAAGTCCCTCTTCCTTAGCAAGACGCTTTGATGTACTTAATGCTTCTTCATCCGAAATAACATAAATATCATCATAAATCGACTGGTCTAATATTTCAGGAATTATACCGTCACCTATTCCCATCTGAATATGTGTTCCAATAGTTCCACCTGCCAAAATTGCTGCATTTTCAGGTTCAACTGCCCATATCTCTATATCAGGATTCTGTGCTTTAAGGACTCTTCCTATTCCTGTAATTGTTCCGCCTGTTCCGATTCCCGAGCAAAAACCATCTATAGGTCCGGCAACCTGTTCCATAATCTCTAATGCAGTATGATTCTTATGTGCATTTGTATTATCTTCATTTGCAAACTGCTGTGGCACAAATACTCTCGAATCTTTCTCCTTCATTCTAATCGCAGTTTTAAGACATTCATCTATGCACGCACCTATATCTCCAGCATCATGTATGAGTTTCACATCAGCTCCGTAATGTCTTACTAACTTTCTTCTCTCCTCACTTACGGAATCCGGCATAATTATTATTGTTCTGTAGCCTTTTACTGCTCCCACAAGTGCAAGACCTATTCCCTGATTGCCACTGGTTGGTTCAACAATTATGGTATCTTTATTAATTATTCCCTTTTTCTCTGCCTTTTCTATCATATTTAATGCTGTTCTTGTCTTAATCGAACCACCCACATTAACTGCTTCGAATTTAACTAAAACTTCTGCTGAATCGTCATCTACCATTCTGTTTAATCTTACCATAGGTGTATGGCCTACTGCCTCTAAAATATTATTATAAATCATTGTCATCGTCCTATCTGTTTTATTCTTTATTTTTTATATTATAATATGATACCAGGTGCAAAAGTTCAAAAAAACGTTCATACTTCCATAATAAGACTTTTAAACTTTGTCCTGCAAATATATAAAATAGTGATATGTGTTCTATATATGTATTTCATATTAATATATAAATATTTTTTGTCAAGTATAATACATAGACTTTTTCACACTAAAGAAAGCCCCATAACCTGGGACTTTCTTAAAACCTTTAGTTGCCATTTCTATAAGCTTCTTAGATGCCGCAGCTCTTGCAGCATGAGTGTCCATCGGCTTTACATATGGAAGTATATCTACCTGCTCTTTGATGGCATCTGCAACTTTTTTCTGTCCATATCCGATATTTACGCATACAAGCTGACTACTTAAATCAAAATATTTTTTGCCTTCAAAATCTTCATACCAACAACCATAAGCAGTCTTAATTGGCACCGGATGGGCCATTTTCTGCGGAATCCATGTGTATAAACTGTATTCCCTGCAGATGTCAATTAATTCCTCATTAGTATCTGGAAATTCTGTATTAAGTGATTCATATTTCATAAGCAATTCCTCCTCGCATAATCTTTTTCCCTATCGGGCTTAATGTGATTATACAAGGTTTTATACTTAATATCTTTGTCGTAAAATCCAATATTTAATCAAAAGTTTTATATAGGGCTACAAATATTATTATAACTTTCATGGCTTTATGCATTATTCTTATCTGTTATATGAAGAATGCTCCAGAAACAAAGTCCTGGAGCATAATATTTTTATAGTATAAATTACATTTAGAATTTTACATTATCTTTTCAAATACCATTGTTGCCTGAATTCTGTCTCCTCCTAAAAATCCGGAACTTGTAGCCGAGGCAGTTGTTATTGTATGTAAACGATAGCCCTTGGCTGCCTGCTCATTAAGAACTGCTTCTAATGCTGACAGATTTCCTGAACCAGTTCCAATATGTTTCTCCTTTAATGTAACCTGAAGCACTACATACTTTAAACCATTATCTCCTGAGGCTGTAGAATAAGTCGATGAATCAAAATAATTTGGCATAATATACTCTTCCTTTCTGAGCAACTTGTTGCAATGAAGCGATGAGAAATTCGCGTAAGCGATTTCTCATCTGCCATAAAAGCTATTTGCTTTCGCTCCGAAACAAATAGTTGTGTGAAAAATAATTGTATCAGCAATATTTTTCACACTATACTCTTACTTTTTTCTTAATATATACAATTATAAGATAGTTACATAGTAATACTTTTGGAATATTATGTCAAAATTTTTATAAATAGATATTGTACTTCATTACCCATCCACCCATTCAGTTTCTTTTTCAATTTCCCAGAAGGCTTTCCATCAAACAAAGGTTGCTTCAGATATGTCTCATAACTTTCTTGAGTATCTTTTCCTGTTATTTTCCAAAGTAGCTTCACTTCTGGTAACCACATCTGAATTTCAAAAACATATAATCCATCATCAGTTACATATCCCTGTGAGAAATATTTTTCCATTTATACACAAATATCAATTCTTCGCTACTCCATAACTTATCTATAATCTTATTTATATTACCATTTATCATATAGATACCCCCTTATCATATGAAAATTTAGGAGATAATTCACACATTACATCAAATAATTCTACAACAAGAAAATATATCTCATTTTTCAAGCCTAAATGATTTCTTAAAACCACAGTCAAAGTTCTAAGTTACTTTCTTGACTTAGACTCTATAACGTATTCAACCATTATTAATTACCTCTATTTCGATTTCTCAATACATTTAAAATCTGCTTGCTTGTTTCTTCATCAATTTCATCAAATTGACATGCAAACAAAACAGATGGTTCTCTATTCAAGTTTGAAACATTTTTCATATTTAACAAAATAATATTCTGAGATTCCATTTCCTTTTTCATCATTTCTTCACATTGTTCATCAGTTAATGCATATTCATCTTTAATTATAGTAACCCATGAATTAGTCATATTTTTTTCCATTTTCTACTGCTAATAAAAAAATGATGTTACACCTAATATTTCTGCCATATCCTTTAATCTTTGTTCTTTTGTTAATCTGAGTTTTCTCAAAAATTCTCCTATGCTTGTTCTCATAAACTTTGCCTCCTAATTAACCTTTCGTGGTTAATTATTTTACCTTCTATAGTTAATATTAAAATTAGATATTCCAAAATTGCTTATAAAATTCAATTGAAAATAAAATTCAAAACATATATTTTCAAAAAATAAAACCTTGAAAACATTGTATTTCAAAGGTTTTATAATTATTCTTATTATCTCTTTGATAACGTTTTGATATCCTGAAAAGCCACGAAATAAGGGATTCCTTTCATCAAATGCTGCATTCTTGTTTCATGCATTAGCACTCAGGATGTTCCACGACTTCTATATACTTATAATCCGCATATAGCGTTTATCGAAAGGAGTTACTTATGACCAAAATAATCTTTGCAATATATAACTCTAAAATCGGCTGTGTTAACGTTAATCTTGACAATAAAATCTATGTCTCTTTTAACTGTCTAAAATGCAATGCATCCATTCATCTGGAGAATCCTTCTGATATTGCTTATCTTACAAGGCTTGCCAGATAAGAAACAAGACTGTATGCAAAATTAACATCCTGAAATGGAGGTTTGCAAGGGTATATTGGGGCAGTAGTGAAGTTTAATTAAAAGTTCCCTCTTTTCCCGAACAATAATCATCTTGTTTTAATACTAAATGAAGTTGTGTACTCCTTTATCAATGTATCTTTATAAAGTAAGTGCTCTTTAATTAAACTATTTATTTTTTCACTATTCTTAAAATTTTCATTTTTACACATTGCTGTTACAAATGCCCTTATGTTCTTTTTTAATTTACTAAGTAATTCCGGTGTCATTATTCTAATTGCTTCATTAGGAGAACACTCATAGTTAAACACGCTACTATTATGAATCATAATTGGAGTACATCTCACTTGCTCATCTTGATACAAATTATTAAACCATGTATATGACCCATTTAACTGATTACAATCATGTTTAGAAATTGTGTCTGTAGTGGTCTCATTCTTGCACTCAATGACAAAGTAGTCTCCTGAACCCAGTATTACAAAATCATCCGGTCCTTTTCCCACTTCTCTTTCTGGCTGTCTAGCTCCATATCCAATCAAAATAAAAATATCCTTTATTGCATTTTCAAATCTTTTTGAAGAATTTCCAACAAATCTTAAATCATCTAACACACTATCCAAATATAAAATCAAATCATTTTCATCATATTGTAAATAATTGATTCTATCAATAATATTTTTCGACTGTTCAGACAAACTGTTTCCTTCCTTAATGAATTGAATTCCATTAATAGGATTCAAAATGTCCATATTATCTCTTTTTGCAGATTTTAATATTTGTTGAGCCTTGTTCTTATCCGTAAAATTTGCATATTCCGCTAATATCTGTTTATAATATCCTCTTACTCTAGAATTACCTTCTTCATTTACCAAATCATTAATTATCTTCTCTGCTCGTTCATAATCTCCATAACTTCCATAATCAAATGCTTTCCTAAGTGCCCTGGCCTGTTTAGTAATACAAATTTTTTGAACATAATCCACCTCGGAAGTAACATTCTTACACGTCTCTATCCACATTGGATTTCTATCTAATACATAATTTCCAATCTCGATTATAGCATCCAAACCTTGTCCTTCAATTTGTTCACACATTTTCTCAGATAATTCAAACTGTGCCTTTGTAGCACTACTAAAATATTTATATCCTTCATCGGCATATAAAACAGTTGTCAACTGGTTTCCTAATAAATATACCAAACAATAGTCATTATGTGAACGAACCCCTCTACCCATACCTTGTTCAATTCGCTGTACCTGCTCACGCTGTATACGTTTACTTTTTCTTACAACTTCTTGTTCATATTTGTCATCCATATTACTTATATTCGGAAGCCCGTCAATAACTAGTATTCTACATGCATCATCTGGCAAATCAATTCCATCATATCTATTCACTATAACATATAACCCATTGTTTCTTGATTTTATAACTTCAACGCCATATGAAATATTGCTAGATGATAAAACATTACCACCTCGCTCTTCCCAATACTTTGCCATCACGAATGATGGAACGAGCACAATAACATTATATTTTTGAGCCTTTCGAATCAAAGCATCCCTTACCTCAATTTCTGTCAATTCATTATTTATTATTTTAGGAACAACTATTAATCTCTCACCTATATCATTCGCTTTTTCCGGACTAATGACATGCATATCTTCTTTTAAATCTATTCCCATAACAGTCATAAATGGACTGTCATCAGGAAGAGTGGCACTCATATAGATTCTCCTCTTAGCATCATCAAAACTCTTTATTTTATACATAGGAGTACAATTGGGAACAATACTTATTCCTTTAGCTGATATATAGCAATGTGACAATTTTAGAGTGTCTTTAATCAAGTTCCATTTAAACCGAAGGCATTCTGTCTCACTATTCTCACTCAATATTTTATATATATCTTTTACCTTGTCTTGCCAACTCCAAAAAGGTACAAGCATATTATCAAAAACATTTCTTTCTTCAATAATATCAGCAAACCGTCCTTCCGCTTGCATATTCATCACTTCATAAAACAATTTAGTTATTGCATCATACATTGAATTATCTTTAGGAATTACCACCTTAAATTGTTCTTGTATAGTTCCAACACAAGCGTGCATATCGTCGATAATAATACTACCTATCATATAATTATTGTCTTCCTTAAGTCCAAAAACACTTTTTCCATTAACCAATTTTTGAATATTGGTTACTAATATAGCTTTCTTACGCTGATAGTCTAAGTCTATTTCTGAATCCACTACCTTTATTCCTAACTCACTTGCTTGTTCCATAACTTGTTTGACCAAATACTTATCCGGAACAACATACAGTGCCGGTCCAACACCTTCATTTAGACAACTTTGTAATATCATTAATGCCACTATTGTTTTTCCGCTACCGGTATTCATTTTTATAATTGTATCCTTATTATTCCTTTGCTCAAACCATTGTTTCCAAACTTCACCTTGTACATCCCTTGGATATTGATATTTTGCAGTTTTTTGAGAGAGCCTCATAAAAATATCCCTAGGATTAATAGGTTTTTGATTTGAATTCATTCCTAATTGAGAAAAATCTATCATCTTCAATATCTCCTAACTATTTTTTTCTAAATGCTGGATTATTAGCAAGTTCTATAAGTCCTTGCAATTTACTCGGATCTTTTACAACATCTGCCATAACGCCAAATATAGCCGCATTACTTTGTTCCTTTTCTTTGCTTTCCAATGCATTCCTATGTTCAATTTCCATAATTTCTACTTTATGCCTATGTTCCTGTTCGCTCTTCTCTGTCTCTAAATGATGTTTTTCCTTTAACGATTCAATATCTACTTCATGCTGCCTCATTAACTTTTCAATTTCATGTTTGTTACTCTCTTGCAAAGAATCAATCTGAGTTTTTGCATTTTTCCTCGCTGTTAGGTATGTAACTACTCCAGTAATTGCTGCCGGTATACACGAGACTAATAATGTATTAATTATATCTTGCATAGAATCCCATCCTTTCCATTATATGGCTACATATTTTTTTTATCAAAACTATTCCTATGATACTGCAAATATTTCCTGCGCTCATCATTCAAAACATCCTTATCTATCTGATAATCTTTAATGATATCTCTTATTTCCTGCGGAACATTCTTTCCGAGAATAATACTTCCATCATCATCAAAGGTAATATCAAACTTATCAAAGTATGCATCTATATTTGGACTAAGTAATAAGCCATTATTTTTATCATACGCTTCCTGTATTTTTTGCTGTCTAATACAAGTTGCCAGCGGTTTAATATGTGATGCAACAAGTCCTTTCCACGGCAAGTGGCATACATAACAAATAAGTCTGTCATAAACAGCTATAGATTCCTCAAATAACAACTTTCTATAAATACGCATAAGGATAGGATCACGCTTTATACTTACAACATCTGTTCCGTTTACAACCGACTTATGGTCTTCAAATTCCAATACTCCATTTTCATACACAAGTTCAGGCATATACTTCAGAAATCCTATCAAATATTCAATCTGATTATACTTATTTTCATCAAAATTTATCGACAACGCATACTGATATTGCAGTTCCAATTCTTCTGGTAATAAATACCCTCTTTTATATTTTGCAACATCTGTAACCATCAATCCCATCAAATCATTTTTAGTCAACTGTCCATTATATGCCAATGTCTTCAGCAAAAAGTTAACCTCTTTATGATCAGTACAATCATTTGTATACGAAGAATTTAAGCTACCACATTCATAAAAAATCTGTGTAAAGATTAACTCCCTTTCCTTTTTATCTTTACATGCCAAAAACTTCTTAGTTAACGGATGATAGCCCTTGTATCCAGGGTTAACAAATCCAAGTTTAATAAATTGATTAATAGATTTTCTTACAGAACCCATATCCTCTTTGGGATTTACTTTGTTGATAATATCTTGTAACTTTTTATTTAACTCTACTGTACAATCAACACTTGTTAATCTGTGGTTATCTATAAACTTTACGATTAAATCCAATACATTATTAAACAACGCGCCATGAATATCTGAGTATTCAACAGTGAGTTTCCAATATGAATCATATTGTTGCTCTTCTTTTGCTTTCTTTGCATTTTCTGTCCTCATCTATGCCTCCATATCAAGGATAAATAACAATTCCTTGCTTACATTCTTATTTTCTTTACCTGTTACCTGATAGTTATGCTTCTTCTCCTTAATTGTAACTTTTCCATACTTCTTAAGCATTGCTTCAATCTCATCCGGTTCTGGCTGAACACGTGTATTTTGACTTAATATTATGTATCGTGTTTTTCCAACAAGTTTTTTAATCAGCTTGTCCATATTATCAAGAAAGCTTGTCTTCTGTGTATAGTCTGTATGTTTTCTCTTCTTGTCGAACATTTCATCAAACATACCATAGAATGCATCATAATTATTCATAGTTGATGGATACGGTGGATCTATGTAAACCGCATCAACAAAATCTATTTTCTTAACCATATCGAATGCATCACAGTTATATACCTTACATTCTTCTTTATTGAAAACAGCTTCATTATATGCATCAATATTCTCCCGCATATGACTTTCAAATGTTTGATTATGATATGCTCTTTTTCGTTTATACTTCTTATAGCTATAGTCTTCATCTCGCAACTTCTGAATTTGCTTCCAAGGCACATTCATTCTCGAATACGGAAGTTTTCTTATCATTGCTCTACGAATTAAAGCAAGCATCATATACTTCTCCGAACCTTTTAACTTTTCTGTGATTGCAACTAATTTGCTTAATTCCAACACCTCTTCTGGATAATACAGACAATTTGTAAGAAACGAAAACTTATCAGCTAATTCTTCTACCCTTTGTTCACTTACCTTCTTATCAAATACATTTATCGATAATTTCGTGTCTGAATTTTCTACCAGTGCTTTTGCTATAACATAATCCGCATATAATATGTCATTTGCTATAACAGAATATCCACTATTCTTTAATGCATAAGATACTGAGCATCCACCAGCAAATATATCTAATATAGTGCCATTTTTTACCGGCATTTCTTCTATAATCCAATTAACTAACTTCTCTTTGTTTCCTATATAGTTTACCTTCGGATACTTTGCCATTATCCAGTGCCTCCTCTACCTGTAAAGCAATCTGATATGCCAACTTTGGTGGCACCGCATTGCCTATTTGTTGTTGAACTTGAATAGATGTACCTTCAAAAATGAAGTCATCTGGAAATGACTGTATACGTGCAAGTTCTCTTGCTGTAAGTGCTCTATTCTGTTCATAATGGAAAATCTTTCTCATATCACCAGTTACACATACGGATGGCTTAGTACTATCATATCTGATGTATTTTCTAATATCCCCAGATTTTGGTCTTAACTTCTCCGGAATATCCATACGATTTCCACCATCTTTAACATAACTCATCTTTTCCAACATCTGTGCACTATGCTTCATAGCCACATGATTTGGAATTTCGCTTTTTTGACCACTTTCCAACTTTGGTAAGTCATCGATAACGTCTTTTATTGTAAATATCTTTTCAGCCTTTGTAGGATATGAAAACTCTGAATCTATATCAATTCTGATGCCTACAACAACTATCCTTCTTCTTTCTTGTGCGATTCCATAATTTGCACTATTCAAAACCTCATATTTTACCTTATATCCGCATCCGGCATTTTCAAAGGCTTCTACAATAGTTTTTATAGTTTTTCCCTTCAAATGTGTTGCCATAGCAGCCACATTCTCCATAACAAACATTTTAGGCTGAACGCATGCTACAAAACGTACAAATTCCTTGAACAGTTGGTTTCTTTCATCATCAATAAATGTTCTACCAATATTCCCAGCTATAGAAAATCCCTGACACGGTGGACCACCTATAATAACATCAACTTCATTGTCTCCAACAAATTCCTTAATCTTGCTATTATCAATATTCCTTATATCATCAACAATCAAATTGTGCTTTGGAAAATTTCGTGTATATGTTTTTGCAAAATCCGGATTGAATTCTACCGCAAAAATATTTTCAAAGTGAGCACTATCAAAGCCTAATGATAATCCTCCAGCACCACAAAACAAATCTATGTATTTATATGCCATTATTCTTTTCCTCCATTTTTTTGTTCAAACAATCGTCTGTGATATTCTAAATATTTTTTTCTTCGTTCATTTAAGACACTCTCATCAAGCTTCATTTTTTCAAAATCAATACGTACAGCCTCAGCAACATTTTTTCCAACCAAAACTGTACCATCTTCTGTAAATGATATGTCTTTCTTATCAAAATAGGAATCTACTGTCGGACTCAATAATAAACCATTATCTACATCATACGCCTGATCTTCTCTATGTTCTTTCAAGCAATCTACGCAAGGTTTAATATGTGAAGCAATTAATGATTTATATGGTTTTTTATCCAAATAGCAAACAGCCTCTCCATAAATCGTCTTTGATTCTTCCTTCAACTCTTCTTTATAAATTCTATGCTTTACCCCGTCTCGGACATAAGATTCATCAAAATCCTTATCTGCAATCAACGGATCATTTGCAAACCAAAATCTTTCCTCGTTTTTATCATATTTCAAATCGACAAAGCGTTTCAAATATCCAATCAAATGCGCTATCTGATTATATTTTCTTTCATCAAACTCGCAAATCTTTGCATACTGATACTGCATATCCAGCTCATCTCGTGTAAGGTATCCTACACTATAATTTGATATATCGGTTACCATCAATGCCATAATATCATTTTTATTAAGAGAACCATTTTTATCCAACGTTTTTAGCAAGAAATTAACATGTTTTAAATTTCTATTGTCTAATGTAACATCAGATGCTAATGATGAACATTCATAGAATATCTTTGAAAAGATAATCTCTTTTTTTTCTTTATTCGTTTCAAGAATAAATGGTTTTACCAATGGATGATATCCCACTAACAGCGGATAAACAAAACCAATCTTAACAAATTGATTAATTGCTTTTCTTGCAGATAATGTAGCATCACTGCCTTTGAAACCAGATATATCTACAATCTGTTGTTGAAGCACCTTATAAAGCTCAGAATCAGAAAAACTACTACTGTTCTGTGCATTTTCCTCCAGAGCCTCTCTATTTTTATCTATGAAACGCACAATTACATTAAGGCAATTATTAAATTTGGTTCCCGTAATATCTAAATGAGCTGCAGTAAATTTCCAATAGTTCTCATACACCTCTACATCTCGTCTTTTCTTCGTTTTGCTCACAGTATACCTCCTATAATGCAAATGCATCATTTTTTCTTCTATCCGCAGGTTTTTCTGCATCTTCTGGAATTAACCACATTTTTCCTTTTTAACAACATCTACAATACGTCCTTGTTCGCATAATAAAGCTATTCTTCTTGCCGATATGCCTCATATCTCTGACATTTCTATCGTTGTACATAGTTCATATTGAGCCTCCTTATCCATATACTCTATTATATTCATTTATCTGGACAATTGCAAGCAATTTTCGCAAACATGTGTTCTTTTATAATACATTACTTGGAGCAATCCATATCATAACAACTTGCTCCAAGTTTCTACCTTCTTAAACAATCCCTAACCTTTCTCTCCAGCTTCGTTATACACTTGAACAATACAGCATCTTATGTTATAGACATTTTGCCTTCGTACTCTTTACATTTTTCTAAAAATCATGTTACTATATGTATATATGTTAGGTTGAAGCAGTTTCCTTGCTCTCTCATTACTTTATGGTATTACTCCGGACATAATTACTTTTACCATATGAATATACAAATTTATATAACAATGAAGAGAGATTGCAACATGAGAGTAAATAATTTAGGCGTGGTGTTAACGTGCATTTGTGGGGTGGTTTAGTCTATCCACAATTTAATATTGCAAAAAATCTGATTCACATAAATGCATAGAGGGTTCGAATCCCTCTTACCTCATTTGAAAGGGCTGTCAATAACAGATCTTTTTTATATCATCTATCACTTCTTGCAACATGGATTCATACATAACTCAACTTACAATTGATATTCATCTGAGATATGCTACACCGGCTCTTAACTGCGAATTATCAGCTTATACTGATGTTACTACTAATAATTTGTATTTCTAAATATTTCATAAAATATTACACCTATATTCTTTCCTTATTATCATAATATAAGTGCTACCATATCCGGTAAGCGGGCAATCCTTCAGCAGAGAGACTATGACCCTCTGATTACATTGAAATCATCTTGTATGAAATCTTATAAAGTATGGCTGTTAATGTTGGCTCTTGAAGATTTCATTGCGATATTATGCTTTGACTTAACCTGTTTTGAACTTGGATATGCACTCGGTAATAAATCACGCAAAAAATAATTGATCCGGTCTAGTAAACTGAGAGCTATATGACAAAACATACATTTTTTAAAAAATAAACCCTTGAAAACATTGCATTTTCAAGGGTTCTATAATTACTCTTATTATCTCTTTGAGAACTGTGGAGCACGACGAGCTGCTTTTAAACCATACTTCTTTCTTTCTTTCATTCTTGGATCTCTTGTTAAGAAACCTGCTTTTTTAAGAACTGGACGGAATTCAGCATCAACATGTAATAATGCTCTTGAAATACCATGTCTGATTGCTCCAGCCTGTCCTGTGTATCCACCACCATGTACGTTAACGATAACGTCATATTTGTCTGTTGTATTTGTTGCAACTAAAGGCTGTTTAACGATAACCTTTAATGTTTCAAGACCGAAATATTCGTCTAATGATCTTTTATTTATTGTAATGTCGCCTTTACCTGGTACTAAATATACTCTAGCGATACTCTTTTTTCTTCTACCTGTTCCGTATAATTTTTCTGTTTTAGCCACTGTAATATCCTCCTTTCAGGTTCTAACTAAAATGTTAATACTTCTGGTTTCTGAGCTGCGTGATCATGCTCTGCACCAGCGTATACATGAAGTTTTGTAATCATTTCTCTTCCTAAAGGTCCTTTTGGAAGCATTCCCTTAACTGCTAACTCGATAACTCTTTCAGGTTTCTTTGCTAACATTTCTTTAAGAGTTGTCTCTTTCATTCCACCTACGTAATCTGAATGATTGTAGTAGATTTTCTGATCTAACTTCTTACCAGTTACCTTAATATGCTCTGCATTTATAACGATTACATAATCACCTGTGTCGATATGTGGTGTATATGTTGGTTTGTTCTTACCTCTTAAAACTTTTGCGATTTCTGATGATAAACGTCCTAATGTATATCCTGTAGCATCAACTACGTACCATTTTCTTTCAATTGTTGCTGGACTAGCCATGTAACTCTTCATTGGTTTACCTCCTATGATAATAAAATATTTTTTATATATAAATACTATTACCGGGGCTTTGGCTCAAGTATTTACCTGCTTATTTTAGACAGACTAATAGATTTCACGTACTGTCACAGTTAATTATTATATAACAATGACGTTTTTGTGTCAACCATATTTTGATAAAGATTGCCCTTGTAACCAACTTTTTCCACATTGCTATTGCAAATTTAATTAGTTATACACAATTCCTATCAAAGTTAAACCCTTAGCCGGAGCTTTTGGTCCTGCCACATTTCTGTCACAAGCCTCTAAGATTTCTTTGACATACTCAGGCGGATATACTTTAAGTCCTACCTTTATGAGAGTTCCGACAATTATCCGCACCATATTATATAAGAAGCCATTTCCGGAAATTCTGATTTTAATAATGTCATCTTCCTTTGATACATCTAATGAATAAATCGTTCTTACCGTATCCGTTACCTGTGTTCTTGCAGAACAGAAGCTTTTGAAATCGTGCTCTCCGACTAAATATTTTGCTGCCTCCTGCATTTTTTCATAATCCAATGGCATATATACAAAATGTGTATACAATCTCATAACCGGATTATCAAATCTTCTATTCAGAATTTTATATTCATATGTCTTTGTACTATCGCAATATCTTGGGTGAAAATCCAATGGAACCTCGCAGGAATCCTGTATTCTTATATCGTCCGGCAGTCGCTGGTTAAGTGCAAAACACATTTTCTCGGGCGGAATCTTTGAAAATGTATCAAATACCGCAACATTTCCTAATGCATGAACTCCTGAATCAGTCCGGCTTGCACCAATAACCGCTATATCTTCACCTAACATTCTGCTCAATTCACGATTGATTACTTCCTCAACGGTTATTCCATTAATCTGAACCTGCCAGCCACAATAATTAGTTCCATCATAGCTTATAATCAGTTTAACACGCCTTTTTATTGGTTCTTCTACCATATTCAACCTCATTTCCAAATATAAATTATCACATCTTATTATTCATAACAAATGCTGCTTATAAGATAAACACATATTATATCTTATATTTACATCTGCTTTCTTACAATTCTATATTCATCATCTAACTGATAATATGGACAGTCGTAACTTTCATCACTCATAAGTCGTACAACATCATCTTCGTCCATATTTACCTGACACATATAATCTTCATAATCTTCATCATACACATAGAAACTGCATGAATTACAATCACCTGAACTCATTTTTCTTCCTCATTTCACATACTAGTAATTAATATCTTAATCGCAACCATTCCTCCAATAAATGCAAAAATACATAAATATGCTATAAAATCACATCTTTTATATTTAAGCGGCTTCATTTTGGTTCTTCCTTTACCACCTCTGTAACATCTTGCATCCATTGCTGTCGCTAAATCATTTGCTCTTCTAAATGCAGATATGAATAACGGAACTAATATAGGAATCATTGATTTTGCTCTTTTAATTATATTTCCATTATCAAACTCTGCACCTCTTGCTGTCTGTGCTTTAATAATCTTATCGGTTTCCTCCATCAGAACAGGAATAAATCGTAGTGCAATCGACATCATCATAGCTATTTCATGTACTGGAATTCTGATGACATTCATAAAACCTAACGACTTCTCTAAACCATCTGTCAGATTATTCGGTGTAGTAGTAAGTGTCAAAAGTGATGAGCCAATAATCAGTAATACAAAACGCATACCCATTAATGCCGCTTTGACCAGGCCCTCATACGTCATCTTTATGAAACCTAATTCGAAAATGACTCTTCCCGGTGTAAAAAACACATTAAAAAATACACTAATGAATAAAATTACAAATATACTTCGAAGTCCTCTGAATATAAAGCCAAACGGAATCTTTGATATAATAATCACACCTACAAGAATCAAGGCACAAATACCGTAAGTTAAAGGATTTCCACATATAAAAAGCATTAATATAAATGCAAATGTTGCAAATAATTTAGTCCTCGGATCTAACTTATGAATCTTAGAGTCCGTCTGATAATATTGTCCAATTGTAATATCTCTAAGCATTATATTATTCCTTTCATTTCATCTAATGCCTCTTTTACCGTCAATGCATTTCCACTTACATTATAGTTTCTTTCTTTAAGCACATTCATAGCTTTTGTAACTTCCGGAACATCGAGACCGATTTGCTCAAGCTGCCCAACATATTTGAAAACATTTTTCTTAATATCATCAAATACAACTCTGCCGTCATTCATAACTATAAGACGTTCAACGTAATTTGCCATATCCTCCATATTGTGAGATACAATTATTATCGTCTTTGCCTTGTCTGTCTGTAAGCGTTTCAACGAATTTAAGAGATTATTTCTAGACATCGGATCTAATCCAGCTGTTGGTTCATCCAGAATAATTATTTCAGGATTCATTGCAAGTACGCCTGCGATGGCGATTCTTCTTTTCTCACCACCTGACAATTCAAATGGCGAATCATTATAGTAATTTTCGCCTATACCAAGCATTTCAAGCGCTTCTTTAGCAGCCTTTTTAGCTTCTTCTTCACTCATTCCTTTGTTAAGCGGACCAAACATAACGTCTTTAAGCACAGTTTCTTCAAAAAGCTGGCTCTCAGGATACTGAAACACTAATCCGACATCAAGATGCAACCTCTTTTTGTCAAAAGACTTGTCCTGAATATTTTCACCTTTATATGTTACCTCTCCACCATTTGCCTTGATTAGTCCATTCATAACCTGTACAAGACTTGATTTACCTGAACCCGTATGACCTATGATTCCTATAAATTCATCATTATATATGTCTAAGGAAATGTCATCTAATGCCTTAACCTCCATAGAAGTATTTTCTTCGTATTTTAGGCATACATTCTTAAGACTTAGAATTGGTTCTATGCTTTTATTTCTGGTATCTTCTGTATCTTCTGTATCTTTTGTATCTTCTGTATCTTTTGCATCTTCTTTATCTTTTGCATCTTCTTTATCTGCTATATCTTTATCATTTTGGTTATTACTTATTTTTTCTATCTCTTTTACAAATTCATCAATCGTAAGAATATCGTACCTGCCGAATTTACCGCATTTATATAATTCGTATGACAATTCCATAATCTGTGGCATATCTAATTTCAATTTCTTAATCTGTTCTACATTGCTAAAGACTTCTCTAGGTGTTCCCTGCAATGCAATTTTACCATCATCTATTACCACAACTTTTTTAGCCATAATCGCTTCGTTCATATGATGGGTTATAAGAATTACAGTTATATTCTCATTTTCATTCAGACTTTTTATTATATCCATAACTTCTTTTCTGCCTTGTGGATCTAACATAGCAGTCGGCTCATCTAGTACGATACATTTAGGCTTCATTGCTAATGATGAAGCTATTGCAACTCGCTGTTTTTGCCCTCCTGATAAATGATTTGGCGATTTCTTTCTGTATTTATACATATCGACTTTTGTAAGTGAATCTTTTATTCTGTCCCAGATTTTCTCGGTTTTAACACCCAGATTCTCAGGGCCGAAGCCAACATCTTCTTCAACAGTCACACCTACTATCTGATTGTCAGGATTTTGGAATACCATTCCACATTTTTCACGAATCTTCCATAATTCTTCAACGCTTTTCGTATCATCTCCGTCTATATAAATGTTACCCTCATCTGGTAATAATAGTGCATTCAGATGCTTTGCAAATGTAGACTTTCCCGAACCGTTATGCCCTAATATCGCTATAAAGTCACCCGGCTCAACTTCTATATTAAGGTCATCAAGAATCTTCTTTTCTTCGATAACTTCATTGTTTTCATTTTTAATTCTAACTTTGTATTTAACATTTCTAGCTTTAATTATGCTCATAGACACCTCTAGAGTAAAATCTTTATTATAAATATAAAAAGTATTGTAAATTTAAAATAGAGGAAGAAAAGTGTTCTTTCCTTCCTCTACATATATATCATTTATTATACTAATTCAAGTACAACCTGCATTGCTGCATCACCTTTACGCTGTCCGATTTTGATGATTCTTGTGTATCCACCATTTCTATCAGCATATTTTGGTGCAATTTCATCAAATAACTTCTGTGTTAAATCAACAGTTTTTGTATTCTTCTTCTTTCCAGCTGCATCTGTAGGAACTTCTTTAACTGCGTAAAGAACTTTCTGCATTTTTCTTCTAGCATGGAGTCTTGAAGGATTGTCTTTTTTGATTGTCTTGTCAACAAAATCTACTTTGTCAACTTTCTTTCCATCAACAACTTCCTTTACTCTCTTGCCATCTTTATCTTTAACATATACTTTAGCTTTAACTGTAACTTCTTCGTAGTTATCTTTTTCTTTAACTGCCATGGCGATTAAACTTTCAACTACTTTACGAACTTCTTTAGCTCTTGTTTCAGTTGTTTCAATCTTTCCATTTTCGATTAAAGCTGTTGCAAGACTTCTAAGCATAGCTTTTCTCTGTGCTGAAGTTCTTCCAAGTTTTCTATATCCTGCCATTTCTAATCTTACCTCCTTTACTTAGGAACATTCTCTAGTTGTCACTATCTTTTAAATGTAAACCTAATTCTTTCAATTTAGCATACACCTCATCAAGTGACTTACGTCCAAGATTTCTAACTTTCATCATATCATCTGCTGTCTTGTTAGTTAATTCCTGAACTGTGTTAATACCAGCTCTCTTCAAACAATTGTATGAACGAACTGATAACTCTAATTCATCAATGTTCATTTCTAACACTTTAACTTTCTCATTAACAACAGGCTCAGCCATAATGTCAACATTCTTAGCTTTGTCTGAAAGGTTAATAAAGTAATTTAAGTGTTCACTTAAAACCTTAGCTGCCAAACTAACTGCTTCGTCTGGAGCAAGTGTTCCGTTTGTATATACATCTAATGTAAGTTTGTCAAAATCAGTAATCTGTCCAACACGTGTATTCTGAATCTGCATATTTACTCTTTCTACTGGTGTGTAGATAGAATCGATTGCAATTACACCAATTGGTAATTCGTCATTTTTATTCTTATCAGCACTTACATATCCTCTGCCTTTAGTAATAGTTAATTCTGCATAGAATCTGCTATCTTTTCCACCACTTAATGTAGCTATAACTAAATCTTTGTTAAGAATCTCGATATCAGAATCCACCTGAATATCTGCTGCTGTTACAACGCCATCACCAATTTTTTCAATATATCCAACTACAGGAGCATCGCTTTCGCTATTGCTCTTGATAGCAAGACTCTTGATGTTCATGATAATCTCTGTAACATCTTCCTTAACACCAGGGATTGAACTGAATTCATGCAAAACACCGTCAAATTTAACCTGACTAACAGCTGCTCCTGGTAATGAAGAAAGCATAATTCTTCTTAATGAATTACCAAGAGTTGTGCCGTAACCTCTTTCAAGAGGTTCTACAACAAATTTACCATATTTATTATCTTCTGAGATTTCTGCTATCTCAACGTTAGGTATTTGAAAATCGAACACTAAAAAGCCCCTCCTTTTTCTGTTTTAGGAATTGCCTAAGCCTATTTCGAATATAATTCGACGATAAGCATTTCGTCAACTGGTACATCTATGATTTCTCTTGTAGGTATTTCTTTAACAACACCGCTAAGATTCTCATGATCTGCTTCTAACCATTCTGGAACTAATCTTCCGTCAGTTACCTCAAGGATATCTTTATATCTCTGAGAAGCTTTATGTTTCTCTTTAATTTCGATTGTATCGCCAGCTTTTACTAAATATGAAGGAATATTAACCTGTTTACCATTAACTAATACATGTTTATGGTCAACAATCTGTCTTGCTTCTTTTCTAGTTCTAGCATATCCCATACGGAATAACACATTATCAAGTCTAAGCTCAAGTAAAATCATAAGATTTTCACCTGTCATGCCGTTCATCTTCTGTGCTTTCGCATAGTAATTTCTAAATGGTTTCTCTAATACACCATAGATGAATTTTGCTTTCTGTTTCTCTCTTAACTGAAGACCATACTCACTCATCTTCTTGTTTGCTCTATTTAACTGTCTTTTTGATTTTTTATCTATTCCTAAATATACTGGATCTAATCCAAGTGATCTACATCTCTTAAGAACAGGAACTCTATTTACTGCCATCTATTTGCACCTCCTATTAGACTCTTCTACGTTTTGGTGGGCGGCATCCATTATGAGGAACTGGAGTAACGTCCTTAATACTAGTAACTTCAAGACCACATGCCTGAAGAGCACGAATTGCTGCTTCACGTCCTGATCCCGGACCCTTAACCATAACATCTACTGATTTTAAGCCATGTACCAAAGCTGCCTTTGTAGCAGTTTCCGCTGCCATCTGAGCTGCATAAGGAGTAGATTTCTTTGAACCTCTAAATCCTAGACCACCTGCACTTGCCCATGAAAGAGCATTTCCTTCATTATCTGTTAATGTTACGATTGTATTATTAAAAGATGATTGAATGTGCGCTTGTCCGCGTTCAACGTTTTTCTTTACACGCTTTTTTGTCACTTTTTTTGTAACTTTAGCCATTTTAAACTAACCTCCCTTATGGGTTCTTTCTATAATTTTTATCGGAATACAATATAATTCCTTGTTGCTATTGTTTCATCGAACAATACTTTCAATAAGAAGCTTTTCTTCTCATTACAACTGTTCTATATTCGTACATATTTAAGAATGATTATTTCTTCTTATTTGCAACAGTACGCTTTGGACCTTTTCTTGTTCTTGCATTTGTCTTTGTCTTCTGACCACGAACTGGAAGTCCCTGTCTGTGACGTTTTCCTCTATAACATCCGATTTCCTGTAATCTCTTGATGTTCATAGCGATTTCTCTTCTTAAATCACCTTCAACAGTCTGACTAGCGTCAATAACTTCACTAATTCTCTTAACTTCATCGTCAGTTAAATCTCTAACACGAGTGTTAGGATCAACATTAGCCTCTGCAAGAATACGATTAGAACTTACTCTACCAATACCGTAGATATAAGTTAATCCGATTTCTACACGTTTTTCTCTTGGTAAGTCAACACCTGAAATACGAGCCATGTGTATTACACCTCCATCATTAAAATCTTAATAAGTATCTCACCATACGTAGCCCGTTATAAATAACGTCTGAAATGTTGTACGCAGGTTTATTTCTTATTTCTTGTTTAAATTTTATATTTTAAGTAATGATACAACTAAGCCTAGTGTTTCACTACTGCAGCCGCATAACAAAATTACATATCAATTTGATATGCATCACAAACTGTCAAGCCTTAATTAGCCTTGTCTCTGTTTGTGCTTTGGATTTTCACAGATTACTCTGATGCTTCCTTTTCTTTTAATTACTTTGCATTTTTCACAAATTGGTTTAACTGATGATCTTACTTTCACAGTAAATCCTCCTTTCAAAAAAAGTCCGACTATTACTATAACATATGTTTTGGCAATAATCAAGCAATTTTTTAACTATATTTTTATTTATCTCTCCAGACTATTCTGCCCTTTGACAAATCATATGGAGATAATTCAATAGTTACCTTGTCACCTGGAAGTATACGAATAAAATTCATTCTTAACTTTCCACTAATATGAGCTAATACCTTATGACCATTTTCAAGTTCAACCTGAAACATTGCATTTGGTAATTTTTCTAATACAGTTCCTTCGATTTCAATTACATCAGCTTTAGACATTTCTAACGACCTCCTATTTTCTGCTTATAGCTTTTGATAGCTCTCTTTATATCTTCATCACGTAGGATAAGATTTGTTTCTAATTTTCGCTGCAGTTCTTCATCAATCTGATTGATGACCTGGATATGTTTTATTTTCTTCTTCTTAGGCTTATCTAATATTCTTGACTTACCATCAACTAAATAAACATATTCCTCTTCTTTATTAATTATGATAAATATTTCTTCTTTATCATGTCCTGCTTTTGATTTTGCAAATTCTCCTATTTTACATGTCGCCATCAAATAACCAGCCTTTCTGATTTTAACGCATTAACCACGTTTTGTCACTTAATTTTATCTATGAATTTCGCAAGGTTAAAATTTCCGGTTCACCCTTTGTAATCAATATGGTGTTTTCATAATGTGCTGCGAGCGATCTGTCTTTAGTTACCACAGTCCAGTCATCATCTAACCATTCAACTTCATAAGTTCCTGCACTTATCATAGGCTCAATTGCCAGTGTCATTCCTGCCTGGAGTCTTATTCCTCTGTTACGTTGTTTAAAATTAGGTATCTGTGGATCTTCATGCAAATGCGTTCCAATTCCATGTCCTACCAAATCTCTGACAACTCCATATCCGAAGCTTTCCGCATATTCACCGATAGCTGCTGATATTTCATGCAGATGGCATCCTTCTTTTGCAAATTTGATACCTTCGAAAAAGCTCTGTTTAGTCACTTTGATAAGACGTTTAGCCTCATTGCTGACCTCTCCTACCATATGTGTTCTTGCTGCATCTGAATGATATCCTTTATAGATAAGTCCCGCATCAAGACTCACAATATCGCCTTCTTTAAGTATCTTCTTCTTGCTTGGAATACCGTGAACTACTTCTTCATTAACTGATACACAGATTGCTGCCGGAAAGCCGTTATAATTCTTAAAGTTTGGAATACATCCAAAGCTTTTAATCATATCCTCACCGATTTTGTTTATCTCATAAGTAGAGATTCCTGGTTTTATAGCTTTACCCATCTCATCGTGTACAATTGATAACAACCTGCATGATTCTCTCATTAACTCAATTTCTTTTTGAGATTTTATTGATACTGCCATTTTATTAAGCTCCTAAAATCTTAACAATGTCAGTAAATACATCATTCATATCCTTTGTTCCATCAACTTCTACTAAAACTTTCTTATCGTTATAGTAATCAATTAATGGCTGTGTCTGTTCATGATATACTGCCAATCTCTTCTTGACTGTTTCAGGCTTATCATCGTCTCTTAAAATAAGTTCGCTGCCACATCTGTCACAAATTCCCTCTACTTTAGTTGGGATATGAACGATATGATATGTTGCTCCACAAGCTACGCAGGCTCTTCTTCCTGACATTCTTCTTACAATATTCTCATCTGGAACTTCTACATTGATTGCATAGTCAACCTTAGAGCCAAGTTTCTCTAAAGCGGCATCAAGACTTTCTGCCTGTGGTATAGTTCTTGGAAAACCATCTAATACGTAACCATTAGAACAATCTTCCTGACCTACTCTGTCAACTACTAAGTCAACTACTAATTCATCAGGTACTAAAAGGCCTTGGTCCATATAAGTTTTAGCTTTTTTGCCAAGTTCTGTTCCGTTTTTAATATTTGCTCTGAAGATATCACCTGTGGAAATATGTGGAATTGAATATTTGTCAGCTATCATTTTAGCCTGTGTTCCTTTTCCTGCTCCAGGAGCACCTAACATAATTATTTTCATATATTTACCTGTCTCCGCAAATTATGCGAAACGCCCTTAAGTATGAAAGAATGGGCTGTTTCCTTTATATTATTTTCTTTCTTACTTTTTGATTTCTATTGATTTATTATAGGTTTCTTTATAAAGCAATTTTGACAATGGAACGCAACTTATGCTGCGTTCCATTGCCTATTTATTAGTCTAACAAAAATCCTTTGTAATTACGAACTACCATCTTAGATTCAATGCTCTTGAGTGTCTCAAGAACAACACCTACGATGATAATAAGTGATGTACCGCCAAATGATACTTTAGCACCAGCTATTCCTGCAAATGCAATTGGAATTGTAGCTACAATAAGTAAGCCTACAGCACCTATAAATACAATGTAGTTTAATATATTATTTAAGTAATCCTGTGTTGGTTTACCAGGTCTGATACCAGGAATAAAACCACCTTGTTTCTTCATATTATCAGCAACTTCAATAGGATTGAATGTTATTGATGTATAGAAGTAAGCAAATGCAATTACTAATACAACATATACTAAATAACCAATTGAATATATTGGTTTAGAGAAATTCCACCATCTGCTTGATTCAAGGAAATATGTCCATTTAGGAGTCTTTCCTGAAACTAACTGGCAAATAACTATTGGGAATGAGAATAATGACTGTGCAAAGATGATTGGAATAACACCTGCTGTGTTAACTTTAAGTGGAATATGAGTTGAAGCTCCTCCAACTAATTTTCTACCCTGCATCTTCTTAGAATATTGAACAGAGATTCTTCTCTCTCCATCCTGTAGAAATACTACAAATCCTACAATCACTACTACTACACCAACGATTATTACTGCCGCTAAGAGTGAACCACCAACTGAGCTGGCATTCTTAACAAACTGCTCGAATAAGCTTGAAAAGTCGTTTGGTATTCTGGCAACGATATTTATTAATAAAATGATTGATATACCATTACCAACACCTTTTTCAGTAATATTTTCGCCTACCCACATAAGGAATGCCGAACCGCCAGTTAAAGCTGCAACTGCTATGACGATAGCTATAGCATACTCACCTTTTGACATTGTATTAATATCACCGAATAATCCTTTGTTACCAAAACTGATAGATGTTGCAAGTGCCTGTACAAGTGCAAGTCCAACTGTAAGATAACGAGTAATACTTACTATTTTCTTACGTCCTTCTTCACCATCTCTTTGCATCTCCTCTAATTTAGGAATTGCAATTGTTAAAAGCTGGATAATAATTGAAGAAGTGATGTATGGTGTAATATTAAGTGCAAATATTGACATCTGCTCAAAAGAACCACCTGTCATGGCATCAAAAAAGCCGAATGCACCATTCCTAAACTGTCCCATTACCTGGGATATAGATTTTGCTGTAGTGCCAGGTAAAGGCAACTGACAGCCTATCCTGACAACTATAAGCATTAAAAATGTATAAAAAAGTCTCTCTCTTATCTCTTTGACTTTAAATGCATCTCTAACTGTTTTTAGCATTAAATCACCTCACAGGTTCCACCAAGAGCTTCAATCTTCTGCTTTGCACCTTCACTAAATGCATTAACTTTGACTGTAAGTTTCTTAGTAATTTTTCCGTATCCAAGAATTTTAACACCATCTCTTGGATTCTTAATGATTCCAGTTTCTAATAATGTTTCAACAGTTACTACTGCGCCATCTTCAAATACTTCAAGTGCACTTACGTTAATGCCAACGATATCTTTAGAATTTCTATTTGTAAATCCTCTTTTAGGGATTCTTCTGTATAAAGGCATCTGACCACCTTCAAAACCTGGTCTAGGGCTTCCTGAACGAGCTTTCTGTCCTTTATGACCCTTTCCGGCTGTTTTGCCATTTCCAGATCCGTGACCACGACCTCTTCTAAAATTATCGCTTTGTTTTGAACCTTCAGCAGGTCTTAAATTTGATAATTCCATTGTCGCACCTCCTTATCTAAAACTAAATTTCTTCTACTTTAACTAAATGTCTAACCTGATCAACCATACCTCTAACAGCTGCATTATCTGGCATCTCAACTGTTTTATTAACTTTTCTTAAACCTAAAGCTTCAACAGTTTTCTTATGCTTTGGTATTGCACCGATTGTAGATTTTACAAGTGTGATTTTTAACTTATCTGCCATTTTAACTTCCTCCTATTAGCCTAAGATTTCTTCTACAGATTTACCGCGAAGTCTAGCTACCTCTTCTGGAGTCTTTAATTCAGCCAAACCAGCAATTGTTGCAAGAACAACATTCTGCTTATTGTTTGAGCCTAATGACTTAGTACGGATATTCTTAATACCTGCAAGTTCAAGTACGTTACGCGCAGGACCACCTGCGATAACACCAGTACCTTCTGGAGCTCTCTTCAATAATACTGAAGCACTTCCGAATTTTCCGATTGTATCATGAGGAATACTTAAGTTTTCATCAATTGCTACTGTAACAAGTTTCTTAATAGCGTCTTCTTTTCCTTTACGAATAGCTTCAGGAATTTCAGCAGCTTTTCCAAGTCCAGCACCAACGTGTCCTTTGCCGTCGCCAACAACTACTAAAGCTGCAAATCTCATGTTACGTCCACCTTTAACAACCTTAGTAACACGCTTAATTGATACTACTTTTTCTTCCAATTCTAATTGACTAGCATCAACGATTGTACGTTTCATGTGTTTTCCTCCTTATATGGAATCTATAAATATTTAATTAGAATTCTAAGCCTGCTTCTCTAGCAGCTTCTGCTAATGCTTTGATTTTTCCCTGATATATAAAGCCACCTCTGTCAAAGACAACTGTTGTAATACCTTTTTCAATAGCTTTCTTTGCAATAACTGTGCCTAAATATGCTGCTGCATCAACGTTATTAGTCTTTTCAAGTTCAGCCTTTACATCTTTCTGAAGAGTAGAAGCTGATACTAATGTATTTCCGACTGTATCGTCAATAATTTGAGCATACATATGATTATTACTTCTAAACACAGCTAAACGTGGTCTTTCTGCAGTACCAGCGAAACGATTACGTAATCTTCTATGTTTACTTAAACGAACTTCTGTTCTTGATTTTTTACTAACCATGCCTGTCACTCCTTCAATTATTTCTTACCAGTCTTACCAACTTTACGTCTAATAACTTCATCAGCATACTTGATACCTTTACCTTTATAAGGCTCTGGTCTTCTCTTATCTCTGATTTCAGCAGCGAACTGGCCAACTTTTTCTTTATCGATACCTTTAACTGTTATCTTGTTTGTTCCTTCGACAACTGTCTCAAGACCTTCTGGATCTTCCATCTCAACTGGATGAGAGTAACCAAGTGATAACACTAATTTCTTTCCTTGTTTCTGAGCTCTGTAACCAACACCGTTGATTTCAAGAACTTTTTCATAACCATCTGTAACACCTTTAACCATATTAGCTATAAGTGTTCTTGTAAGACCATGAAGTGATTTCATCTTCTTTAAGTCATTAGGTCTTGTAACTACTACTTCTGAACCTTCAACTTTGATTGTCATCTCTTCAGGTAACACTCTTTCAAGTGTTCCCTTAGGTCCTTTTACAGTCACTTTATTATTTTCTGCCACATCAACAGTTACACCTGCTGGAATGGCGATAGGCATTCTTCCTATACGTGACATGCCGTGCACCTCCTATTTGGGATTAATATATTTTATTGTTTAAACAAACGCTATAAAGCGTTTGTTTATTACCATACAAATGCTAAAACTTCTCCACCTACGTTGAGCTTTCTAGCTTCTTTATCTGTGATTACACCATTATTTGTTGAAATAATAGCTACACCTAAACCATTAAGTACTCTTGGAAGCTCATCTTTGCCTGCGTATACACGAAGACCTGGTTTAGAGATTCTCTTGAGCCCTGTGATGATTTTTTCATTTTTATCTTTACCGTATTTTAATGTTACACGGATTGATTTAAAGTTTCCATCTTCAACTACTTCATATTTTTTGATATAACCTTCATTAAAAAGGATTTCAGCAATTGCTAACTTCATTTTTGATGCAGGGATATCTACTGTATCATGTTTAGCAGTATTTGCGTTACGGATTCTTGTAAGCATATCTGCGATTGGATCGTTTGTTGTCATGTTATGTTGCCTCCTTTCTAATTCGTCCTACCAACTTGCCTTTTTAACACCAGGTATCTGTCCTTTGTATGCTAATTCACGGAAACATACTCTGCAGATGCCGTATTTTCTTAAATAAGCATGTGGACGACCACAAATTCTACAACGTGAATATTCCTGAGTAGAGAATTTTGCTTTACGCTGTTGTTTTACTTTCATAGCAGTCTTAGCCATGGTATTACCTCCTAACTATTTTTGAAATGGCATATTGAATAATGTCAATAATTCGCGTGCTTCTTCATCAGTATTGGCTGTTGTAACAAATATAACATCCATACCTCTTACTTTATCTACCTTATCATATTCGATTTCAGGGAAGATTAACTGTTCTTTGATACCAAGAGCATAATTTCCACGACCATCAAATGCATTAGGATTTACACCTCTAAAGTCACGTACACGAGGTAATGCAAGATTTATTAAACGGTCAACAAATTCATACATTCTTTCTCCTCTAAGAGTAACTTTACAGCCTATTGCCTGTCCTTCTCTGATTTTGAAGTTAGCTACTGAATTCTTTGCTCTTGTAACTACTGCTTTCTGACCTGTAATTGTCTCAAGATCTTTAATAGCTGCATCTAAGAGTTTAGCATTGTCTTTAGCTTCGCCAACGCCCATATTTATAACAACTTTATCAAGTTTTGGAACCTGCATAATATTTTTGTATCCAAATTTCTTTGTCATCGCATCAACGATTTCGTTATTGTAAGTATCTTTAAGTCTACTCAACGTCTTAGTCCTCCTCTCTCAATTAATCGATAACTTCGCCAGTTGCTTTTGCAATACGAACTTTTTTACCATCTTTTTCAGTAAAGCCGATTCTTGTAACTTTACCTTTAACAACGTACATAACGTTTGAAATATCGATAGGACCTTCCTGGTTAACTATTCCGCCGTTCTGGTTCTGTGCACTAGGTTTTGTATGCTTTGTAACCATATTGATACCTTCAACGAGTACTGTATTATCTTTTTTATTAACTGAAAGAACTTTTCCTTCTTTGTCTTTGTCTTTACCAGCGATTACTCTAACTAAATCGCCTTTTTTAATTTTACTTGTTGCCATGCCTACACCTCCTATAATACTTCAGGTGCTAAAGAAACAATTTTCATAAACTGTTTATCTCTTAGCTCTCTGGCTACTGGTCCAAATATACGTGTTCCTCTTGGGTTTTTATCATCTTTGATGATTACAGCAGCATTTTCGTCAAATTTTATATATGAACCGTCTTTACGACGTGCGCCTTTAACTGAACGAACTACTACGGCTTTAACAACGTCACCTTTTTTAACAACACCGCCTGGTGTTGCATCTTTAACAGTAGCAACGATTACATCGCCGATATTAGCATATCTTCTAGTAGAACCGCCCATTACTCTGATACAAAGTAATTCTTTAGCGCCTGTGTTGTCAGCAACTTTAAGTCTACTTTCCTGTTGGATCATAATAATACTCCTTTCTACTATCTTGCTTTCTCGATGATTTCAACAAGTCTCCATCTCTTATCCTTAGATAATGGTCTTGTTTCCATTACTTTTACTTTATCTCCAATACCACATTCGTTATTCTCATCATGCGCCTTTAATTTATAAGTTCTCTTAACGATTTTCTTATATAAAGGATGTTTTACGTGATCTTCTACAGCAACAACGATTGTTTTATCCATTTTGTCACTAATAACTTTTCCAACTCTTGTTTTTCTCAAGTTTCTTTCTTCCACAACAAAGTCCTCCTTTCATAGATTCATGGAATTACGCATCATTTTATTAAATTAGTTAGCTTTCTGAGCTATTATTGTCTGAATTCTAGCAATATTTCTTCTAACTTCTTTAATTCTGCTTGTGTTCTCTAACTGGTTTGTTGCGTTTTGAAATCTTAAATTAAAAAGTTCCTTTTTAGCAGCTACTAATTCATCATTTAATTCTGTAGCTGATTTTGTATTTAAATCTTCTACATATTTACTAATTTTCACTGTTATCACCGCCTTCTAAATCTGCTTTCGAAACGATTTTACACTTAACTGGCAATTTATGCATAGCAAGTCTTAATGCTTCTCTCGCTGTTTCTTCTGGTACTCCTGCGATTTCGAACATTACACGTCCTGGTTTAACTACTGCTACCCAGTACTCTAATGTTCCTTTTCCGGAACCCATACGTGTTTCAGCTGGTTTTGCTGTAACTGGTTTATCAGGGAATATCTTAATCCAAACTTTACCACCACGCTTAATGTAACGTGTCATTGCAATACGGGCAGCTTCTATCTGGTTTGATTTAATCCATGCTGGCTCTAAAGCGACGATACCGTATTCACCATTTGAGATTGTGTTTCCTCTTAAGGCTTTACCTCTCATTGAACCACGGAACTGTTTACGACGCTTAACTCTTTTAGGCATTAACATTATTTATCGCTCCCTTCCTTAACTTCTTTTACTGGAAGAACTTCGCCTTTGTAAATCCATACTTTAACGCCAACTTTACCATAAGTTGTGTCTGCTTCAGCGAATCCATAATCTATATCAGCACGTAATGTCTGAAGTGGAATAGTTCCTTCACTGTAGAACTCTGTACGAGCCATATCAGCACCGCCAAGACGACCTGAACAGCTAGTCTTAATTCCTTTAGCACCACTCTTCATAGTTCTTGACATTGTAGATTTCATAGCTCTTCTGAATGATACACGGTTCTCTAACTGAAGTGCAATGTTTTCAGCAACAAGCTGTGCATCTTTATCTGGTCTCTTAACCTCTTTAATGTCAACTACTAATTTCTTAGTTGTGAATTTCTGTACTTCTGCTTTAAGTTTTTCAATTTCAGCACCACCCTTACCGATTACGATACCAGGTTTTGCTGTATGAATGATTACTTTTAATCTATCAGATGCTCTTTCGATTTCAATCTTTGAAACACCTGCACTATATAACTTCTCTTTAAGGTATGTTCTGATTTTGTGATCTTCTACTAAGTTATCTGCGAAATCAGCTTCTGCATACCACTTTGAGTCCCAGTCTTTAATTACTCCGACTCTAAGGCCATGAGGATTAACTTTCTGTCCCATGCTATATCTCCTTTCCAATTCGATGAAAACGCATATTCAGATTATTTATCGCGTTTTTCAGCACCCAGGGTTATTATGCTCTTTCGTTAAGCACGATTGTGATGTGGCTCATTCTCTTTTCGATTCTGTAAGCTCTACCCTGTGCTCTAGGTCTGATTCTCTTCATTGTTGGTCCTTTGTTTGCGTAACACTCTTCAATGTAAAGATTGTCTGCGCTCATACCGTTATTATTTTCAGCATTTGCAATTGCTGATTTTAATAATTTTTCTATTACTGAAGACGCATATCTAGGATTGTATGTTAAAATACCAAGTGCTGACTGAACATCCTTACCTCTGATAGCATCTAATACGAAACATGCTTTCTGAACTGAGACTCTAGCATAAGATAACTTAGCTGATGGTCTAGTATCTTTATTTGCATTTCTTGCTCTCTTTATCTGGGATCTATGTCCTTTTGCCATGGATTTGACCTCCTTTCAAAATCTTTCAATTAACGAGCTTTACTCTTCTTCTCGTCTTTTCCATGTCCTCTATAAGTTCTAGTAGCAACGAATTCTCCAAGTTTATGTCCAACCATATCTTCTGTAACATATACTGGAACGTGTTTTCTACCGTCGTGAACTGCTATTGTATGTCCAACCATCTGTGGGAATATTGTAGAACGACGTGACCAAGTCTTGATTACTGATTTGTCACCTGATGCGTTCATAGCGTCTACTTTCTTAAGTAAACTTTCATCTGCAAATGGTCCTTTTTTTAATGATCGAGCCATAGGTGGAACCTCCTTTATTTCATGTTTTTGCCGTCTCTTCTTCTTACAATCATCTTGTTAGAAGATTTGTTCTTCTTTCTTGTCTTTAAGCCAAGAGCTGGTTTACCCCAAGGTGTACATGGACCCGGACGACCGATTCCTGTCTTACCTTCACCACCACCATGTGGATGGTCATTAGGGTTCATAACAGAACCACGAACTGTAGGTCTGATACCCATGTTTCTCTTACGACCTGCTTTACCGATTTTAACAAGGTCATGTTCGATGTTACCAACTGTACCGATTGTAGCTCTACAAATGATTGGTACCATTCTCATCTCGCCTGATGGTAATCTAAGTGTTGCATATTTGCCTTCCTTAGCCATAAGCTGTGCTGCATTACCAGCTGCACGAACTAACTGTCCGCCCTTACCTGGATATAATTCAATGTTGTGTACTTCTGTACCAACTGGGATTTCTGAAAGTGGTAAGCAGTTACCTACTTTAACTTCAGCTTCAGCACCGCTCATTACTGTCATTCCAACCTTTAATCCATTAGGAGCAAGGATGTATGCTTTTTCACCATCTGCGTAGCTGATTAATGCGATGTTTGCTGTTCTGTTTGGATCGTATTCAATAGCAACAACGTTTGCTGGAATACCATCTTTCTTTCTCTTAAAATCTATAATTCTATATTTTCTTCTTGAACCACCGCCACGATGTCTAACAGTGATTTTACCCTGGTTATTACGACCTGAATTCTTCTTTAAAGAAACTACTAACGATTTCTCAGGAGTTGCTTTTGTTATTTCAGCATTATCAAGAGTTGTCATATTTCTTCTTGAAGGTGTATATGGCTTAAATGTCTTAATTCCCATTGTGTTATCTCCTTTCAGATGTTTGTTATCACGCTTTACTGCGTATATTTTGTTTATTAAGATTCGTTAATCTTATAAACCTTCAAAGATCTCGATATCTTTGCTGTCTTCTGTTAACTGAACGATAGCTTTCTTAGTCTTAGCTGTCTTACCAACTGTTGTGCCTCTTCTACGGCTCTTTCCATCTAAGTTCATTGTGTTAACACTTTTTACCTTAGTTCCTTCAAACATTTTTTCAACTGCATCTTTAATCATTGTCTTGTTTGCATCTACGTGAACTAAGAATGTATATTTCTTATTTGTCATTTCATTCATACTTTTTTCTGAAATAACTGGTTTGAGGATTACATCATAGTATTGTACATTTGCCATTATGCGTACACCTCCTCGATTGTTGCTACAGCTGCTTTATCAATTACAACTGTGTCATATTTCATAATATCATAAACATTGATTGTATTTGTTAATGCTGTCTTAACTGTTGGAATGTTTCTTGCTGATAATACAACGTTTGAATCATTCTCGTTTAAGATAACTAATGCTTTATTAACTTTTAAGTTTGATAATGTATTAGCAAATGTCTTTGTCTTAACTTCATCCATCTTTAATGCATCAACAACGATAAATTTATTATCCTGCACTCTTGATGTTAAAGCAGACTTAAGAGCTATTCTTCTTTCTTTCTTATTCAATCTAAATGAATAATCTCTTGGCTTTGGAGCGAATACAACGCCGCCGCCTGTCCATTGTGGAGATCTTGTAGAACCCTGTCTTGCATGACCTGTTCCTTTCTGTCTCCATGGTTTTCTTCCACCGCCACTAACTTCAGAACGTGTTTTAGCACTCTGTGTTCCCTGACGATTATTTGCAAGCTGGCTAACTACTGCCATGTGTACTAAGTGTTCATTTACTTCAACACCAAATACGGCATCATTAAGTTCGATATCTCCAACTTGATTTCCTTCCATATTGTAAACAGATACTTTTGCCATCTGTGTGTTCCTCCTTCCTTAGAAAAACCTATTTAGCAGATTTTACTGTTTCTTTAATTGTTACTAATGCTTTCTTAGGTCCTGGTACAGCACCTTTAACTAAAAGCAAGTTATTTTCTGTATCTACTCTTACTACTTCAAGATTCTGGATTGTAATCTGTTTTGAACCCATATGTCCTGGCATTCTCTTTCCTTTGAATACCTTACTTGGATCAGAACAAGCACCGTTTGAACCTGCATGTCTGTGGTACTTAGAACCGTGAGCCATAGGTCCTCTTGACTGTCCATGTCTCTTGATAGCACCCTGGAATCCTTTACCTTTTGATATTGCTGTTGCATCGATTTTATCACCTGCAGCAAAAACATCAACTTTGATTTCGTCTTTTACAGAATATTCTTCAGCATTTTCAAATCTGAATTCTCTTACAAATCTCTTGTAAGCAACTCCTGCTTTATCAAACATTCCTTTTAATGGTTTGTTAACTAACTTTTCTCTCTTGTCAACAAAACCAACCTGTACTGCACTGTATCCATCATTTTCAACTGTTTTAACCTGTGTAACTACACATGGTCCAGCCTGAAGTACAGTAACTGGTGTTAATACACCGTCTTCATTGAAGATTTGAGTCATTCCGACTTTTGTTGCTAAAATAGCTTTCTTCATTCTTTTTACCTCCTGGTTAAATCTACAGCGGTTTAAAGCATTTTGCCTTAAACATCCTAGAACAGCCAAATATAAGTGGAACACTATATTTTCGGAGTGTTACTTCTATATCTAAACCCTTCAGGATTATTACCTAACTTAATAAGATTTGATGAATTATTTATTTTTCATCTTAACATCGATATATACACCTGCTGGCATCTCTAATCTTGTTAATGCATCAACTGTCTTAGGTGATGGTGCAATGATATCGATAAGTCTCTTATGAGTTCTCTGTTCGAACTGTTCTCTAGAGTCTTTGTACTTGTGTACTGCTCTAAGAATTGTAACAACTTCCTTTTTAGTAGGAAGAGGTACTGGACCGCTAACCTGGTCACCTGTCTTCTTAACAGTTTCGATGATTTTTCCAGCTGACTGATCAATTAATTTGTGATCATAAGCCTTCAATGTGATTCTCATTACTTGACTTGCCATAAAAAAAGTCGCCTCCTTTTCGTACTTTGAAAATCAGTACGACAAGCGGTGACTGTACACTCTTCCGTGTGTGTCCCTCAAATTAATTTCAAAATGAGTTTCATCATCACGTTGTTTCCATATTCATAATGGACGATTATTTTGTACAGTGACTTGCCGTCAGTTTCCTAACTTGACATTCGCTCCACGGAAAACTTGCAACTAAGTGCAACAACCTCACGCTTCATAGCTATCATGCCACAGCATCTATTACTATAAACCATACTTTCCAAAAAATCAAGTACTTTTTTAATATTTTTTCAGTATTTTTTTTAACATTTTCTGGTCTATTTCATTACATTTCAAATATCTTTCCGTATTATTTTATCATGTTCTGCATTTCCCTAAGCATCTCTATATCACTCTGTTTAAGTTTAATATTAGATGCAAGTTTATGTCCGTCAGGTCTTGTTACATTAATTTCAATAATCGCATCTTCTACAAGTCCTTGATTGTATACAGCATTAAGAAACATTGGAAACTTAGGATGATTTTCCACGAATTTATCCTTTAACTTCTTTATCTTCATTAACATAGCAGGATTAAGCATATTATTACCTCGCATTTCTGATTTTATAATTTCAAAACATTTCTACTATAACCATTATTTCAGAATTTCGCAACACATTTTTCATTTTTCGACTCTTGCGGGTTTCTTCCTATTATAGTATACTTACAGACATCAAAACAAATTTGCGATACAAAAAACATATTAATATAGAAGAAACAGAATGGAGAATTTTATGTGGATTGCTAATAATTGGAAAGATTACGAAGTCTTAGATTGTTCTAATGGTGAGAAACTTGAACGTTGGGGTGATTATATTCTTGTCCGTCCTGACCCACAGGTTATCTGGGATACGCCAAAGACTCTGAAAGGCTGGAAGAAAATGAACGGACATTATCACAGAAGTTCACGAGGCGGTGGTGAATGGGAATTCTTTAATCTTCCTGAGCAATGGACAATCAATTATAAATCATTAACTTTTAACTTAAAACCTTTTAGTTTCAAACATACCGGTCTGTTCCCTGAACAAGCAACAAACTGGGATTGGTTTTCTGATTTGATATCTAAGGAGAAAATCAAAAGAGGCAATGATAACCCAGTCAAGGTTCTCAATCTATTTGCATATACCGGCGGTGCTACCTTAGCTGCTGCAGCAGCCGGTGCAAATGTCACACATGTGGATGCATCTAAAGGAATGGTAAACTGGGCTAAAGAAAATGCAGTTTCTTCTGGTCTTAAAGATGCACCTATCAGATGGCTAGTTGACGATTGCGTAAAATTTGTCGAAAGAGAAATCCGTCGTGGTAATAAATATGATGCAATAATAATGGACCCTCCATCTTATGGTCGAGGCCCTAAGGGAGAAATCTGGAAGATAGAGGATTCAATTCACTCATTTGTTAAGCTCTGTACACAGATATTATCAGATAAACCTCTATTTTTCTTAATTAATTCCTATACAACAGGACTTGCACCATCTGTCCTTACTTATATGATTGAAATAGAAGTAGGCAAGAAATTCGGTGGTCACGTAGAAGCACAGGAGATTGGCCTGCCAGTTTCATCAAACGGTCTGGTTCTGCCTTGTGGAGCAAGTGGTCGTTGGAGTAGATAAGGTTCTCAAGGTTAGTAAACAAAAAACTCTGCAAAGCATATCAGTTATGTCATTAAACATATTACTTTGCAGAGTTTTTCTTATTATATTTTATATATTTTTACTTTTTATAAATTATCTTTACTTTATTTTATTATCTGATTGCATCCATTCCACCCATATATGGTCTTAATACTTCAGGTATTCTTACACTTCCATCTTCCTGAAGATTATTCTCAAGAAATGCAATTAACATTCTTGGTGGTGCAACAACTGTATTGTTAAGCGTGTGCGCAAAATATTTGTTACCATTCTCATCTTTTACTCTTATCTTAAGTCTTCTTGCCTGTGCATCACCTAAGTTAGAGCAGCTTCCTACTTCAAAATATTTCTTCTGACGTGGTGACCATGCTTCAACGTCGATTGATTTAACCTTAAGATCTGCTAAATCTCCTGAACAACACTCAAGAGTTCTTACAGGAATATCCATTGAACGGAATAAATCAACTGTGTTCTTCCATAATTTATCAAACCATTCTTTGCTCTCTTCAGGTTTACATACAACTATCATTTCCTGTTTCTCGAACTGATGTATTCTATATACACCTCTTTCTTCAAGGCCATGAGCACCTTTTTCTTTTCTAAAGCAAGGAGAATAGCTTGTAAGCGTCTTAGGTAATTCTGATTCAGGAGTAATTGTGTCAATGAATTTACCAATCATTGAATGTTCGCTTGTACCGATAAGATAAAGGTCTTCTCCCTCAATCTTATACATCATAGCATCCATTTCCGCAAAACTCATGACACCTGTAACAACGTCACTTCTAATCATAAAAGGCGGTACACAATAAGTAAAACCTCTGTTAATCATAAAGTCTCTTGCATATGCAATAACTGCTGAATGAAGTCTTGCTATATCACCCATAAGATAATAGAAACCATTTCCTGCAACCCTTCTTGCGCTGTCTAAGTCAAGTCCGTTGAATTTCTCCATAATTTCTGCATGGTATGGAACTTCGAAATCAGGAACAACAGGTTCACCAAATTTCTCTATTTCAACATTTTCTGTGTCGTTTTTACCAATTGGAACGCTAGGATCAATAATGTTAGGAATTACCATCATTATCTTAGTAACTTTCTCATTTAATTCAGCCTCTTTAGCTTCTAACTTCGCTAAATATTCTGATTTCTCAGTTACCTGTTTCTTAACTTCTTCTGCTTCCTCTTTCTTGCCCTGTGCCATTAATGCACCAATCTGTTTAGAAATCTTATTTCTATCAGCTCTCAATCCGTCCGCTTCCTGTTTAACTGCACGCGCTTTAGCATCTAATTCTATAACTTCATCTACTAATGGTAATTTACTGTCCTGAAATTTATTCTTTATATTCTGTTTTACAATATCAGGATTTTCTCTGACAAATTTTAAATCTAACATTTAAGTCCTCCATTCCGAGGTGTGTAACACCAACGTATCATATTCTTTCTTCTATAATTGCATAGTTTATGCGTAACTGTGTCTATTGTAGACTATTTCTCTTTATTTTTCAAGACACAAAGCTCTAAAAATTGCTATATTAATACTATATCCATCAGAATATAGAATATCGCTTGCGACATTCTCCGCCTGCGGTGGGTTGCCATAGCAACATTTTCGCTCCGCCGCAGTGCGATCCTCGCAGAGTGTTTTTTACTTACCAGGACAATTTCAACAAAATTTCCTAGTAAAAAATAAAAAGCCATTTACACATTTGTATTATACTTATGATAGTACATTCTAAATACATTTGTATAAATAGCTCTGATATTATTGATATTTATCTGTTTTCAATATTCTGTTGGCATTTTCTACTCTTTCATCGCTTGGTGGTTCTACGCCGTCAAGCTTATATGGTATGCCTAATTCTTCCCATTTTTGTATACCTAATGTATGATACGGAAGAACCTCAACCCTTTTAACATTAGAAAGTGTATCAATGAACTTGGATAACTCTTCTAGCTGGCTGTCTCTATCACTATATGATAAATCTCCTGTTTGTAATGTATCAGGAACAAGTACGTGTCTTATCCACATATCTTTACCAATTTCATCTAAATATCTGGCGCAATCTAATATATTGTCAACAGGATGGCCTGTAAGCTGCTTATGTCCAACTTTGTCGATATTCTTAATGTCTAGCATTACTAGATCAGTATATTTCATAAGTTCATTAAATTTACTTATAAATGGCTCTTCTCTTGTAAATGGATTAGCTGACGTATCAAGCGTTGTATGAATATCTTTATCCTTACAAAGTTTAAAGAATTCAATAAGAAAATCTATCTGAAGTAATGGTTCTCCACCACTTACAGTAATTCCTCCATTGAGTTTTTCACCTTTCATCCAATATGTTTTATATCTGTATGCTCTTGCAAATAAATCTTTTGCTGTCCAGACTTCTCCGCCATTCATATTCCATGTTTCAGGATTATGGCAGAACTTACATCTCATTCTACAGCCTTGCAAAAAGACAACATATCTGACTCCAGGTCCATCTACAAGTCCAAATGTTTCTAACGAATGAACTCTACCTTCCATATTAACCTCCATTTCTAAAATTCATTTATTAAAAAAAGAGGGTTTTGAACTGTAGGTTCAAAACCCCTTTTCATACTATATAGTATATCCTATTTTTTAAAGTCTAGCATGACATGTTCTTGCGATTACATCAT
>JABLTO010013724.1_pt1 | contig 84935 bp, 72 predicted proteins | sample 7160091 | NCBI WGS metagenome assembly JABLTO01 (sample SAMN14651225, study PRJNA627086) | human gut metagenome | isolation source: feces | host: Homo sapiens | reverse complement strand
TGACCGCCTCGGGAACGGTTAAATACACCGATTATACCGGCAAGGACAGCCAAAAATGGTATGTGGAGGGCAGCGACAGCAGCTTTTATCTCGTGTCGCTGAGCCGCCCGACATTTTTCCTGACGTCGGGCGGAAAGTCCACGCCGAAACTCGGCTATAACGCCTACGGCGGCAACTGGCGGCTCTACGGCGCCGAGGTCACGATTTATAATTATTATGACAATTCCTATGTAAAAAGGCATGCGTCCTCCGGGGTAACCCCACAGGATTATATAAGTGACTGTCAAGACAAACTTAACGACGTTCTTGAGAATGTTTTTGACATTAAGGTCATCAACGGAAACACACCAACTCTTATGCAGTCGTATGTTGACCGGTGCACCGAACTTGATCCGAATGATTTGGATTCTTTTTGCAACAGATGCCCTGATAATGAGTGTTCAAAAAAAGATGATGAGGACGGAGAATACGGTCATCACACAAGTTTTGGTAAGAACAATGATTATTTGATTGATAAACATTCTCCAAACGAACGAATGAAGGAAATATTTGCGCTTTCCGTCGGTCACAATTTGTGTGTGTATAAAGAAGATATTGATTCCCACGGGATTCATTGGGCAGGTGTAGCGTTCAACCCAGGTGACCCCGACATTTCAGGATGTACCGTAATGATAAATGAAACAGACACCGCCAAACGCGAGATAAACTCGTTAAAAGTTATGCTCCACGAGCAAGCACATCTTTTGGGTGCGGGTGGTTTAGCCGACACCAAACACGGACAATGCGTTATGTCATATGACAGCGATTGGGAAAAAACCGCAAATGCAATTAAGGACAGCAATAAATATGACACGATTTTCTGTGAAAGCTGCAAACAAGCAATAAATGATTATATCGACCGCAGTCTGTAAGGAGGAACTTTTATGAAATTCAAAAAAGTTATTTCAGCAGTTCTTGTTTTTTGCCTTACCGTAAGCTCGGTGCTTTCGGCCGCGGCTTATACCGTCGATGAAAACGCGTTTGTCGATGTTAACGGAAATAAAAGAATCGATGTCGGCGATGCGCTGCAAACTCTTCAATACTCGGTAGGCAAATTCCGCAAATTTTCGGCTCAGGAAAAGAAAGTGTTTTATGAAGGGTGCGTCGGTTACTCCGGCTATGGAATTGACAGTGACGACAATGATGAAAATGTTTGGTTCAGAGACCTGAAGGAAGAAAAAGCAATTCCCTTTATGTTTGAAAACTTCAAGGAAAAAGGCGGGGTTCCTCGTTTTGCGAGCGATAATGAACGGTATAAAGAATTAGTGACTTCCATGTATTATTGCGATTACAATGCGGAATACCCTTCCTTTGACGGAAAATTTTGGGATGAATCCGATGTCGAAAACGGCGGCGACGCTCATTGGGATTCCCTTTTCACCGCAACCTTTGCAGACAAAAGCGGCGAAAAAGACCTTATGTCGGAGCTCATTTCGGCATTCGGCTCCAAATATGAGCGCATAACACAATATGATGAGATAAAATCGGGCAGCGTGGACGGCATTGACTATCTCTATTGGAACGGTGTGGAAGGCAAGCTGTCTCCCGGAGTTTTCTTTAAAAAGGACGGATATGTGATTTGTTTTTACGGAGACAACCCCGAACAGGACATTAAAGATTTCCGTATCGACCTTATTCCCATAAGCAAGGAGCTTATGAACAAGCCGCTCATGCGGCGCTACGGCGACGTCAACAACGACGGAAAAATCAGCACCGAGGACGCGCTGATGATTTTACAGTATGCCGTCGGCAAGATAACCGCCTTTTAATTTCCGAATTAAAACACAAAACTGCGCTCAAGCCTTAGGTTTGGGCGCTTTTTGTCGGCGGAAATCGGCTTACGCCCTCAAAGGGCTGCGGCGAACCTAAAGCATAGCTAATATAACCTTTCGTGCGGGCTTGCGTGCGGGGCACGGTCGGCGTGTGGGTAGACAACCGTCGGGCTAACAGACGGCGGTTTCGCAAAGCGGCGCCGCCCTTTGTTTTTCGGCATTTGGTTTTTTCGGTTGCAAAGAGGGAGGATTTATAGTAGAATAAAAAGAAAAACCTCCGATGATTTTCCTCGGCAAGCAAAGAACCGAAAAAATACGTCGGCGCGGTTTTACAAAGGTGATGTTAACTTGACCGAGCTTCAGCTTGAAAAAATGCTTTCCAAGGTTGAAAAACCGGGCAGATATGTGGGCGGAGAGCTTAACAGCGTCGTCAAAGACAAGTCGAAAGTCGACGTGCGCTTTGCCTTCTGCTTCCCCGACAACTATGAGGTCGGGATGTCCCACCTGGGCATAAAAATTCTTTATTCATGTCTTAACAACATGGACAACGTTTGGTGCGAGCGTTGCTTTGCGCCGTGGGAGGACATGGAGGCGCAGCTGAGGGAAAACAACATTCCCCTTTTTGCCCTCGAAAGCCGCGACCCCCTTCGCGATTTCGATTTCATCGGATTTACCATGCAATATGAAATGAGCTATACCAATGTGCTGAATATGCTCGACCTTGCGGGGGTTCCGATTTTTTCGAAGGACAGGGACGACAACCACCCCGTCGTGGTGCTCGGCGGCCCCTGCACCTATAATCCCGAGCCCCTTGCCGAATTTGCCGACATTTTCTCTCTCGGAGAGGGCGAGGAGGCGCTGTGTGAGCTGTGCGAGCTTTATGCAAAGCACAAAAAGGCGGGATTTGACCGCAAGAAGTTCCTTCACGCCGTCGCTACCGAGCTTTCGGGCTTTTACGTTCCCTCTCTTTATGACGTAACATATAAGGACGACGGCACAATTGCCGCAATCACGCCGAGGGACGGCGCACCCGAAAAAATCACAAAAAGAATAATCAAGGATCTTGACAAGGTTCCCTATCCCACGGAATTTGTCGTTCCCTTTACCGAGGTCATTCACGACCGGGCCGTGGAGGAAATTTTCCGCGGCTGCATAAGGGGCTGCCGTTTTTGCCAGGCGGGGTATGTATACCGTCCCATAAGGGAAAAATCTCCCGACGTCATAAATGCCCAGGCAAAATCCATTTGCGACAAATGCGGGTATGAGGAGCTGTCGCTGTGCTCCCTTTCGACAAGCGACTATAAGCAGCTGCCGAAGCTGCTTTCGGATATGCTTGACTGGACCGAAAAGGACCGAGTCAGTATTTCGCTGCCCTCCCTTCGTGTGGACAATTTCCCCGAAAGTCTCATGAAACGAATTCAAAGCGTGAGAAAAAGCGGTTTGACCTTTGCTCCCGAGGCAGGCACACAGCGGCTTCGCGACGTTATCAACAAAAACATCACCGAGGACGCCGTCATAAACACGGCAAAAACCGCATTTTCGGGAGGAAACACCTCGGTCAAACTCTATTTTATGCTCGGACTTCCCACCGAGACCTTTGACGACGTAGCGGGTATCGGAAACCTCGCACAAAAGGTGGTGGACACCTTCTATTCCCTTCCCGAGCGGCCAAAGGGCAAGGGAGTTACCGTGTCGGTCAGCTGCTCGGCCTATGTGCCGAAGCCCTTTACCCCCTTTCAGTGGGAACCTCAGGACGACATCGAAACTATCAGGGCAAAGCAGAAGCATCTTGTGGAAAGCGCCCGCAGCCGCAAAATCAGGCTCAGCTGGAGCGACCCCGAAACAAGCTTTCTCGAGGCGGTGCTTGCCCGAGGCGACAGGCGTGTTTGCGCCGTCATTTACGAGGCCTTTAAGCTCGGCTGCAAATTCGACAGCTGGGGAGAATATTTTCACTTTGACGTGTGGATGAAGGCCTTTGAAAACTGCGGCGTCGACCCGAAATTTTACGCCAACCGCCGCCGTGAATACACCGAGGTACTGCCCTGGTCACACATCGACATCGGCATACCCGAAGGGTATTTCATGAACGAAAGCATAAAGGCAAAAACCGGCGCGACAACGCAAAACTGCCGCGAAAAATGCAACGGCTGCGGCGCAAACAGACTGCTTGGGAGGGCCTGCGACTGATGGAATTCTTCGACATTCGCGTTTTTTACAAAAAGGTCGGCGACGCAAGATATATTTCTCATTTGGATTTAAGCCGATTTATGCAGCGTTCGCTTAAAAGGACGGGGCTTCCCCTTTGGCACACCGAGGGGTTTAACCCCCATCCCTATGTCACCTTTGCCCTTCCCCTTTCGGTGGGGCAATCGGGGCAGAGAGAAACCATGGACTTTCGCCTTGTTTCGCCGGTTCCCCACGGAGAGATAAAGAAAAGACTTTCCGACTGTATGCCGAGAGACATTATCATAACCGACGTTAAGACCCCGGTTTTCAAGGCCAAGGAGATAGAAAGCGCCGTTTATGAAATCGAGCTGTTCGACTGCGCCGACCTTTTCGGCAAAATCAAGGAGTTTTTCCTGCTCGACAGCATCATCACCGAAAAGAAAACCAAAAAGGGCGGCACAAAGCAAATTGACCTTGCTCCCGACATTTTCGACGTTTCCCTTTTCGAGACGGCCGACGGGGTGAGGATAAATATGCGCCTGCCCGCGGGGAGCGAGAAAAACATAAATCCCGCGCTTGTCATAAAGGCGCTTGAAAAATACTGTGATCGGGAATTTTGCCCCGTTCATATAGACCGAACCGCCGTCAAAACCAAAGACGGCAAGGATTTTGAATAAAGGAGATTTAATCATGACCGAATTTCGCTATGACACCCAGCTTCTCATCGAAGGAGAGGACCTTGACGAGGATGTTATCCACGACTATTTCACCGAGCATTTCAAGGGCGACTGCCTGCTTGCGGTGGGCGACGAGGAGCTTATAAAAATCCATTTTCACACCAACGAGCCCTGGAAGGTGCTTGAATATTGCGCCACCCTCGGGGAGATTTACGACATTGTCGTTGAGGACATGATAAGACAGGAAAGAGGCCTTAAGGGCTAAAGGCTCGGCGGCTTTTTAAAAGCAAAAGGACTCGGGAATACGGCTTTGTGTTCGCAAGGCCGAACCCCGGGTCCTTTTTATCATGCAAATATGCTCATGTTTCTTATGTCGGCGTCAAAAATGCCCGAATTGACGTCATAGGCGGCATCCTCGGCGTTTTTGTGCTCCTTTTCGGAAAAACCCGAAAGCACAAGCTCCCGCGAAAAGCTCCCGCAAATATCCTCGATTATCTCGGCCTTAAGCCCTGCGGTGCCGTCGTCGTTTTCGCCGGTTATGAGAAACTCGAGGCTGTCGGAAAGCATGGACAGCCGCGGCAGACCGGAAAGGGCGCGAAAGCTCCATTTATAAAAGGGGCGGTATTTTCCGTTAAGCAGGAAAATCACGCTTAAAGCGGCGTTTACGAATTCGAAAGCCGCAAGCTGAGCCGCCGCCCGCTCGCCGTGGGAGATACAGCGGGAAAAATTATACTGACCGGCCTGACCGCATATAATCAGCGCCGAGGCAAGCTTTTTTCTCGCAATGTCGTCGGGATAAAAGGCAAGCCTTTGCCGAATTTTTGTCACCTCTCCGAAATTATCCTCGAAAATTTCGCCGTTCACCGCCTCGAGAAGGCAGCTTTCGGGAATATTAAACCATTCGTATTTTGAGAGGACTCCGTCCCTTTTGCCCACGGTTTTTTCAAAAAAGTCGGCGGTGCGCATGACCCCTCGGCGGCTGCCGCCCACGGGAGAGACAAGGCTCCTTTTTGCCCCGTCAAAATCCTTTGGCAGCTTTGCATAGGCCCGCTCCAGCAAAAAGGCCGTTCTTCGGTCGACCTTGCTTTCGTCGGGGAGGAAAAGACAAAAGCCCGGTTCGAAATCGTGGTCTCTTGAAATTTCGTCGTCAAAGCCCAAGCATTCCGAGCCCTGGCCGCAAAGGCCGAAGGCGGTGTATTTCACGACGTCGGGAAACTGCTCCTTAAGGATGTTTCCGTAAACTTCAAAATATTTTTTTGCCCCTTCAATTCCCTTCATAGATTTTCTTTGCCCTCGCTTTAAGCTCTCTTTCATAGAAGAAATATCCGTAATATCCGAAGGTTGGGGCGCATTTTTCGGCCACAAAGGCATAATAGCCGTTTTGGGGCTCGTCGCCGTTCAAAAGCTGCCACGCCGTCTCGACGCAGCGCTCGATTTCGGCCTCGGCCTCCTGCCCCTTGTCGCGGTAGTAAACGTCGGCCGCATTGAGATAGGAAATTGCCGCGTCCCACGAACCGTTCGGGGCTTTTTTCATTATTTCAATTGCCTTTTTATAACAATCAAGCGCCTCTTCAAAACGCCCGAGGTCGCAAAGGGCAAGCCCCTTGTTGTTATAAAGCCCGCCGAAAGCGGGGTCGCCCTCCGACAAATTCATGCCGTAGATTTCAAAGGCGCGGTCAAAAAGAGGCAGCCCCCTTTGAGCCTCGCCGAAGGCCTTGTAGACCGTGGCAACGTTAAGCAGCGCCGTTCCCGCCGTCACCGATTTGCCGATGTCAAGCTTGTCTATAAGGGACAGCACCTTTTCGCAGGCGGCATAGGCCTCCTCCCTTTTCGAAAGCTTGCGGTAAAGACCGCACAGCTCGTTTTCCACCGTGAGAAGGCCCCTGTCGTCGCCGATTTTTTCGGCCTCATCCTTCCAGTAGAGCAGGGTTTTAAGGGCGCCGTCATAGTCGTTTTTGTCAAGATAGCGGTCGAGAGCCGAAATCACACGGTCGGCGGGAATGAAGCTTTCGGTTTTTGTCGGGTCGCAAAGAGGACAGACCGGCTCGGCATAGTCCTCGTGAGAAATTATTTTATCGTTATACATTTTGTCCTCCCAAAAGGGTTTTTAATTTTTTTCGACAAAAGTATATCATACATATTGCAATTTGTAAAGGGGTATGATAGAATATAACCACTACATATTGTGTCGGAGGCAAAAATGAACTTTTACGGACTTCAAAAGCTTACATTGCTTGATTTTCCCCAAAAAACCGCCTGCACCCTTTTCACCGGCGGGTGCAATTTCCGATGTCCCTTTTGTCACAACGCCCTGCTTGTGACCGACATTTCAAAGGACGACATCATCCCCGAGGAGGAAATTCTCGCCTTTCTCGAAAAGCGGCGCGGGCTGCTTGACGGGGTGTGTGTGACCGGCGGAGAACCTCTTCTTTATAAGGAACTGCCCGATTTTCTTAAAAAGGTGAAGGAACTGGGCTTTGCCGTTAAAATCGACACCAACGGCAGCTTTCCCGACCGCCTTAAAAGCATAATCGACGGCGACCTTTGCGACTATGCGGCCGTCGACATTAAAAATTCGAGGGAAAAATACCGAATGACCGTGGGAGTTGACAACTTTGATTTTTCACCCATAGAAAAGACCATCAACATTTTAAACGGCGGCTCGGTGCCCTTTGAATTCCGCACCACCGTGACGAAGGAATTTCACGAAATTTCCGATATAGAAAGCATAGCGCAAATGATTGCCCCCGCTAAAAATTATTTTCTTCAGCAGTTTAAGGACAGCGGCAATCTCATCGGCGAAGGACTGTCCCCTCACAGCCCCGAAACCCTTGAAAAAATGGCAAAAGCAGCCTCAAAGTATATACCAAATGTGCAAATTCGTGGAATTGATATTTAAAAAATTCCACAAGATATTGTGTTTTACCCCTTGACATTCAAAAAAAAGAAATGTATACTCATATTCGGCGAATGTTTTCCGCCCGAAAGAGGGCGGGTAGAGATATGAAAAACAAAAAGGAGAAAAGTCATGTATACCGTTATCAAAAGAGACGGAAAGGAAGTAAATTTTGACCTTTCCAAAATCAGAAACGCCATAACCAAGGCCTTTGACGCCTGCGAAATGAACTATCATCCCGACACGGTGGATTTTCTCGCCCTCAAGGTCACCTCGGATTTCGAGCAGAAAATCGCCGACGGCAAAATCACCGTCGAAGCCATTCAGGACAGCGTCGAATCGGTGCTTATCAAGAGCGGATACGACAGCGTGGCCAAGGCCTACATTCTTTACCGCAAGCAGAGAGAAAAATTCAGAAACTTGAGCACCACGCTGCTTGACTATAAAAAAATAGTCGACAACTATCTTCAGATAAACGACTGGCGAGTTAAGGAAAATTCCACCGTCACCTATTCGGTTGGCGGCCTCATTCTCAGCAACTCCGGTGCGATTACCGCCAACTATTGGCTGTCGGAGGTTTATGACGACGAAATCGGCGACGCTCACAGAAACGCCGACATTCACATTCACGACCTTTCCATGCTGACCGGCTACTGCGCCGGCTGGTCGCTTAAGCAGCTCATTCAGGAGGGGCTCGGCGGAGTTCCCGGAAAGATAACCTCCTCCCCCGCATCCCACCTTTCCACCCTCTGCAATCAGATGGTCAACTTCCTCGGAATCATGCAGAACGAATGGGCGGGCGCTCAGGCATTTTCCTCTTTCGACACCTATCTTGCTCCCTTTGTCAAGGTCGACAACCTTTCCTACAAGGAAGTCAAGCAGTGCATACAGTCCTTTATCTACGGCGTCAACACCCCCAGCCGCTGGGGAACCCAGTCGCCCTTCACCAACATCACCCTTGACTGGACCGTTCCCGCCGACCTCGCCGAGCTCAACGCAATCGTGGGCGGCAAGGAACTGGATTTCAAATACAAAGACTGCAAAAAGGAAATGGACATGGTCAACAAGGCCTTCATCGAGATCATGATCGAGGGCGACGCCAACGGCAGAGGCTTCCAGTATCCCATTCCCACCTATTCCATAACCCGCGATTTCGATTGGTCGGAAACCGAGAACAACAAGCTTCTCTTTGAAATGACCGCCAAATACGGCACCCCCTATTTCTCCAACTACATCAATTCCGACATGGAGCCCTCCGACGTTCGCTCCATGTGCTGCAGACTCCGTCTCGACCTTCGCGAGCTGCGCAAAAAATCCGGCGGCTTTTTCGGAAGCGGCGAGTCCACCGGCTCGGTGGGCGTCGTAACCATAAATATGCCCAGAATTGCCTATCTCGCAAAGGACAAAAAGGATTTCTTCGACCGTCTTGACAAGCTCATGGACATTGCCGCAAGATCTCTTAAAATCAAGAGAACGGTCATCACCAAGCTGCTCGACAACGGCCTTTATCCTTATACCAAGCGTTATCTCGGCACCTTCAACAACCACTTTTCCACCATCGGTCTTGTGGGCATGAACGAGGCCGGCCTCAACGCCAAATGGCTGAGAAAGGATTTGACCCACAAGGAGACCCAGGACTTCACCGTCGAGGTGCTCAACCACATGAGAGAGCGTCTTTCCGACTATCAGGAGCAGTACGGCGACCTCTATAATCTCGAGGCCACCCCCGCCGAGTCCACCTCTTTCCGTCTCGCAAAGCACGACGTCAAGCGCTTTCCCGGCATCATCACCGCTGCCAAGAGCTGCGACGACACCCCCTACTACACCAACAGCTCCCACCTGCCCGTGGGATACACCGAGGACATTTTCTCGGCTCTCGACGTTCAGGACGAGCTGCAAACGCTCTACACCTCGGGTACCGTTTTCCACGCATTCCTGGGCGAAAAGCTGCCCGATTGGAAGGCGGCTGCAAATCTTGTCCGCAAGATAGCCGAAAACTACAAGCTGCCCTACTACACCATGTCCCCCACCTATTCGGTCTGCAAGACCCACGGATACCTGTCGGGCGAACAGAAAAAGTGCCCAATTTGCGGCGAGACCACCGAAATATACAGCCGAATCACCGGTTACTACCGCCCGGTTCAAAACTGGAACGACGGCAAAACCCAGGAATATAAGGACCGCAAGGTTTATGACATCGGCCGCTCCACCCTCACCCACCACGGCGTTATCGGCGGAGAGGACACAAAGACCGTTGCGGAAAAGATAACCGAAGCTCCTGCCGATGAGTCGATAAAGGACGGCAACATTCTTTTTGTGACCGCCACCTGCCCCAACTGCAAAATAGCCTGCGCGACGCTTGACAAGGCCGGCGTGGAATACACCAAGGTCTATGCCAACGAGCAGCCTGATTTTGCAAAGGAGCTGGGCGTTAAGCAGGCTCCCACCCTTGTGGTCATAAAGGACGGACAGGCCGAGAAATTCTCCGGCGTCTCCGACATCAAAAAGCATCTCAACTGAATTTCGGGTGTAACAAATGTATGACATTATAATCATCGGCGGCGGCCCTGCGGGGCTGACCGCCGCAGTTTACGGAAAAAGAGCCGGAAAATCGGTTCTTGTTATAGAGAAGGAGACCTTCGGAGGACAGATAACCTTTTCCCCCAAGGTTGAAAACATCCCCGGATTTGCTCCCCTTTCGGGCAACGAATTTGCCGAAAAGCTTGTGGAGCAGGCGCTGACCCTCGGAGCCGACATGGAAATGGCCGAGGTTTCCTCCGTAAAGGACGGAGAGGTCAAGACCGTCGTCACCGACGGCGGAGACTTTGAAGGCAAGGCCGTCATAATCGCCTCGGGGGCAAAGCACCGTCTGCTCGGCGTCGAAAACGAAGAAAAATTCATCGGAAACGGCATTTCCTTTTGCGCCGTTTGCGACGGAGCCTTCTACAAGGGGCAGGACGTGGCCGTCATCGGCGGCGGAAACTCCGCCCTCCAGGAGGCGGTTCTGCTTTCCGAGCTTTGCAGCAAGGTCACGGTGGTGCAAAATCTCGATTTTCTCACCGGCGAAAAGACCCTTGCCGACCAGCTTTATTCAAAAGAAAACGTGGAAATAATCACCGGCGCGACGGTGGAAGGTTTTGAAGGCAAAGAGGAGCTTTCGGGCGTCAACATCAAAAAATCCGACGGAAGCACCCTTCTTCTGCCCTGCGGCGGAGCTTTTTTGGCGGTGGGACTTGTGCCGCAAAACGAGCCCTTCTCGGTGCTTTGCGACCTGGACGGCGGCGGATATGTCGCCTCGGGAGAGGACTGTACGACCAAAACAAAGGGCATTTTCACGGCGGGCGACTGCCGCGCCAAAAGGATTCGTCAGGTCACAACCGCTGCGGCCGACGGCGCCGTTGCCGCGCTTGCCGCCTGCAGCTACATCGACAGCCTTTAATTTGTTATAACATAAAAAACGCAGACGCTTTTCCGTCTGCGTTTTCTTTTTACATTCGATTATATGGCATATTTTGCCGCATAGGCCTTGAAATCCTGCTTGAATTCCTCGCTGTCGCGGCGGGTTCTCTTGAGGGTTTCGTGGACGTTGAGGGTATGGTGCGCCTCGTCGATGATACATACCGCGATGTTGGAGCAATGGTCCGACGCCCGCTCAAGATTGGTTATGATGTCCGACAGCACAAAGCCCGCCTCGATGCTGCAATCTCCCTTTTGCATACGGAAAATGTGACGGGTACGCAGGCTCTCCTTTAAGGTGTCCACAACCTGCTCGAGAGGCTCGACCTTGTCCGCCGCCGTAATATCGCCGTTTTTAAAGGCGGTCAGGGTCAAATTCAATATTTCGGTGACCGCACCGCCCATGACCTTCAAATCGCTTTTGGCCTCGGGGGAAAACTCGAGTCCCTTGCGCTTCATTTCCTCGGCCGATTCCAGAAGATTGACGGCGTGGTCGCCTATGCGCTCGAAATCGCCTATGATTTTAAGCAGTCCCGCCGCCTCCTCACTTGCCGAGTCGGAAAGGTCCTTGGCCGACAGCTTTATAAGGTAGGTTCCGCAAATGTCCTCATATTTATCGGTTTTTTCCTCGTCCCGCCTTATTTTGTCGGCAAGCTCGTCGGAATAGCTTTCAAGACATAAAAGTGCGTTGCCAAGCGCCCTGACAGACCTTCTTGCCATGTCGGCGGTCACACTTTTGCATTGCTCAAGGGCAAGGGCGGGCGTGACAAGCAGACGTTCGTCAAGCTTTTCGTCCTTTTCGGGGACTTCGTCGTCGCGAATGACCCTGAGCGCCAGCTTTTCAAGCAGCGACGCCATGGGCATGAGCAGCATAACGCAAAGCAGGTTAAAGGCCGAATGAGCCACGGCAATTCCCGCGGGGCTTGCCGAAAGGGAAAGAAACGCGGGATGGAAAATCGCCTTGACGACCGAGAAAACCGTCAGCCACACGGCGGTTCCGATAACGTTAAAGGAAAGATGCACAAAGGCCGCCCGCTTGGCGTTTTTGTTGGCACCAACAGAGGAAAGCACGGCGGTTATACAGGTGCCGATGTTTTGCCCCATGACAATGGGAATGGCGGCGGCAAAGCTGACCTGGCCGGTCATGGCAAGCGCCTGCAAAATTCCCACCGATGCCGAGGAGGACTGGATAACGGCAGTCAGCATCGCCCCGGCAAGCACACCGAGCACGGGGTTTGAAAAGGTGACAAAAAGCTGTTTGAAGGCCGGCACCTGCGACAGTCCCGACACGGCGGAGGTCATGGTCTCCATTCCGAACATGAGAGTCGCAAAGCCGAGAAGAATGGTTCCCGTGTCCTTCTTTTTGTCACTTTTTGAGAACATATAAAAAATTATTCCCACAAGAGCAAGAACGGGCGTAAAGGACGACGGCTTTAAAAGCTTAACGAAGGCGTTGTCGCTGCTTATGCCGCCGAGAGACAGTATCCACGCCGTAACCGTCGTGCCGACATTGGCGCCCATAATGACGTTTATGGCCTGTTTAAGGGTCATAAGACCCGAGTTTACAAAACCGACGACCATTACCGTGGTGGCCGACGAGCTTTGTATAATGGAAGTAACTCCGCAGCCGGTCAAAAAGCCCGCCGCTCTTTTGGTGGTCATCTTGCCGAGAACCTTGCGAAGGCTTCCCCCCGCCCTTTTTTCAAGGGCCTGACCCATTACGTTCATGCCGAACAGAAAGAGACACAGCCCCCCGATCATGGTCAACACATCAAAAATACTCATACCTTTTCCTCCGTTTTAACCGCTGATAAATCACAATTTAAAGAGCTTCCGTTCGACGCCGATTTCGGCATTATACCCCGGACGTTCGTCGGGCAGAGGAGCTTTAAACGGCCCGAACCCTTTTGAAAAATCGCCGCCGTGATTTGCGCTGCGGTCATGCTGTTTGACTCCTGAATTTGCTTTTTTACTTCTTTTACAATTTAAAGTTTATCAGCTTTTTGCAAAATCGGTTACCTCGGTTTTGTAAAATCCGTGTAAAGCCGAGGCATCGCCGCCAAAGACCCGCGAGATGCAAACAAAAGATGAGAAAAAAGCCGATTTTGAGGAAAATATTCTTGACAAAAGCCCCTCTTTTTGATAGAATAGTCAGCGTACCGAATGGTAACGTTCACGGAGACGTATCGAAGTGGTCATAACGGGGCTGACTCGAAATCAGTTTGCGAGCAATCGCACGTGAGTTCGAATCTCACCGTCTCCGCCATCGTCGTCGCAAGCAATATGAAGCTTGCGACGATTTTTTGTTTTGTAAGCATTCCAGTTTACAGATTTATTTAATCACTTTTCGTTTTCGATTGTTTGCCATTTGTTTCCGAAATTTACTGTTTCGGGCAATGCCATTCCGTGTACCATAGCACTTGCCGAAGATAACTTTGACGAGTAATCAAGGTGAGCATAGATATTAGCGGTAGTGGAAAAATCGCTGTGACCCAGCCATTCCTGAATTTGTTTGAGCGGAACTCCGTTAGCAAGAAGCAGACTTGCACAACCGTGTCTTAAATCGTGAAAACGCATTCGCTTACAGCCGTGCTTTTGAATATATATCGGAAACTGGCTTGTCAAATAATCAGGTTTCATCAGATTACCCAACTCATCAACAAAAACATAGCCGTCATATTCGTAATTGTAGCAGTTACCGCAAACCTTTTTATTCACCTCTTGTGCCGCTTTAACCTCTTTGAAATATTCAGCAAAACTACCGACCAACGGAAGTGTACGCATACTGGATTTTGTTTTTGCAGAATCCTGTGCGTACATTTTTGTTTTACCGTCTATCTGCACCGAAGTAACCGTATGCTTAATGATGATTGTTCCCCGTTCAAAGTCGATAGCGTCCCATTTAAGCCCCACAAACTCGCCTCGGCGAAGTCCGTAAAAAGCGGCTACTAATACGGGAAGTTCCAGTTTTGTGCCTTTACTAAGGCCGTCTATCGATTTTTCGAAAGAGGGCTTTTGCCCTTTTATTATGATTTTTTCCTGTAAACTCCGAATAAAACCGCATTAACCTTGCGAAATTTCAAAAACTGTGATATAATATATTTTATAATATTATGTTTTAGTGAAAACGGAGGGCTTCGCTATGGATAACAACCTTGAGCGCTGGTATTCAATGAAAGAGATTATGGAATATTTGGGCGTCAGTCGTGATACCGTTCTCGACTGGATCGAGCGCAGAGGAATGCCCGCCGCCAAGATCGGCAGGCTGTGGAAATTCAAAATAAGCGAAGTGGACGCCTGGATGAAATCCGGCGTTGCAGCGGATAAGTAATATTCGAAGGTGCAGCATAGCAAAAGGCAATTTCCGCTTTGCACCGCCGGGCAAAGGCTCAACCATAGTTACTTCTCCACGGAGTTGGCATTGCTGCAGTCGTCTCAGCGTCCATGGGAATAAAAACGGAAGATACGCTCATAGATTTACGGAAGCCATTGAAGAAACAAATTAAAAAAAGTGCTTAGGAGTCAGCCAAAATGGTATCAAATATTTGGAATAAGAATATTCCGGTTGAAAAAAGTTCTTATTTATGTGATGATGAAATCACATTCTTGAATACCGATAAATTCAAACACGATGAAAGCAAACTCACTATGATTGATTTGTTTTGCGGTGCCGGCGGTTTTGCGGTCGGCTGCTCTTGGGCGGGATTTGAATCGGTGCTCGGCATAGACCATTTTGAACCCGCCATGCGAACATGGTCTCACAATCATCCCAACGCCATCGGATGTTTGGGAGACATTACAAAAACAGAGCCCAAAAAAATCAAAGAATTGCTCCAAAGCAAAGGAATCGGCAAGGTTAATTTAATAACCGGCGGAGTGCCCTGCCAAGGATTTTCCATTGCCAACAGAAAGCACAATGACAACGATGAACGCAATTTCCTGTTTTTGGAGTATATGAAATTCGTCAAAGAGTTTGAGCCGGATTATATAATTCTTGAAAATGTATCGGGCATGAGAAGTACCGCCGGAGGACAATTCGAAAAAGACATTGAAGCTTTTATGAATTCGCTCGGATATACCACCACGGTAGATTTGTTAAATGCCGCCGATTTCGGTGTTCCTCAGATTCGTCAAAGATTGATTTTTGTCGGTGTTAAACAAAAAAGAGGGCTCTCCCCTGAATATGTCTTTCCCACCGGCAAATTCAGAAACAATTATCGTACCGTTCATGATGCGATTTCTGATCTTCCCGAGCTCGGAAACAACGAAGAAATTTGCAAATACACCAAACCCGCCGAAAGCGAATATCAAAAATTGATGAAAGGCAAGGGAAAAATAGAGGGCATTGCTCCACCCGAGAAATTAAGCAATCATGTTTCTCCCAATCATCCGCAGGAAACCATCAACAGGATTGCATCCACCGAGCCGGGAAAGCCGATGTATCCGAAATTCAAGCAAAGAATTCGCCTGCGTGAAGACGCTCCAAGCCCCACCCAGCTTGCCGGCGGCATTCGTCCTCAATTTCAATTCGGACACCCCACCCAGCCGAGAGGACTCACCATAAGAGAAAGAGCAAGAATTCAGAGTTTTCCCGACAGCTACGTTTTTCTCGGCGGTATTGTGCAAGAGCGCGTGCAAACGGGAAATGCCGTGCCTCCGCTCCTTATTTACAACGTGGCGCTTCCCATTGCCGAGGACATCAGAAGGAAGGAGAAGGAAAATGTATAGAGTTTGGTACAGTACCGAAAGCTTTGCCGACTATATCATAGATCACACGGCTTTAAGCGGCAAGCCTGTTATAAAAAACAGAATTTACGAAAGCGACGCCAACAATCCGACTCGGTTTCATACAATGCCGGATCATATCAGAAAGATTCTTTATCTGGATGCGCCGGATTTGATTGTCGAAAAGGACAACGAGCCCGTATTCGCTATTGAAGTAACCACAGAAGCCGGAACGGGTCACAATGCTTTTCAGCGATTTGCAAGAATCGCAGCCGCCGCGGAAAACAGCGTGCCTGCATTCTATATTTATCCCGAAGGAAAATTGATTTCAAGAACAAATCGAAAAACCGGTGCCGCAGCTACAAAATGGGACGAAATCAATCCTCTTATATTCCGCGCGCTTGAAGGCGTTATGAGCGTATACAACATTCCCGCGCTTTTATACTACTTCCCGTCCGACGATATAAACGCATATCGAAGCAACCCTGCTGCGGCCCCGCATTTTGCAGATAAAGGGTTATGTTTTGACTCGGATATTATAAGCTATTCCGGTTGCCCCGATTCAACTTCCGACAGTATGACCGATATGTTTGCGGCAATCAATGAAATTATCGACGCAACACAAACGCTCGGTGTTATTCCCGCACGCTCACGACTTCTCGGAAATGTTGTAATACGCAACAAGCGCAACCAAATGCAAGCCCAATTTGTTGCCAAAGCCGACGGAAAATCGGCAGAACAGATGTCGCCCCTGTCTGCCGTGCAAACGGTTCCCACTCAATATCTTATAAATTACCTTTCTCGATATGAAACAGGCGGATATGTATTGGGAGAGCTATTAAAATCAAGAGAAACCACCGCACTATATCAGATAAATGCCGGTTTCAGAGGCGACCCATACCCCGGATGCTTGGCGGCCATAGATTATTTATCATGCCGTCAGGGATTGACTTTCGAGGACAGGCGCAGCAATTTGGTAATGGTGTGGGGCAGAATTGAAGTTGACGAGGTCAACCGAACGCTCATTATTCACGACGATAAGGGTTCAACCATTGAGGATTTTTTCAGAGATGTAAAAAGCTGTTCCCGCAACAACCTTTTGGTCAAGGATTATGCCGATCTTGGCAACAATGAGATTTCCAGATATTTTATGCAGGTCAGATACGGTTCCGCTTATTCGAAAGTCAAGCACATAAGGGTCTTTTCCTACTTTGCGGATGCAATTTTATTTCCCGACGGTTCGCTTTGGAGAGACGCATAATGACCGAGGAGCAAGTAACAAAAGCGTTATTACGGTATTTAACCGATAACGGATGGCATATTGTTTGTTTCGATTTTCCGCAAAGCGGTACTGGCAGGGTTTTGCACCCCGACAGTACCGACGGCCAAAAGAATAAAGACTCAATTATTCCAGACATTGTAGCCGTAAAAAACAACATTTCTTTGTTTTTTGAAAACAAGGACAGGTTTTATTTTCCCGACTATAAAAAGGTCAATGAATTGATTGCGGACAACCGGTATACAAACGCCATAGACAAACTGCTTTCCGATTATAAACCGGACGGCATATTCTACGGTATCGGCCTGCCGACAGAAAAGCACAAAGAAAAATCCAAAGAATCCGCCCATTTGGTCGACTTTATATTAGGTGTAAATACCGACGGGTCTGCTGAGATTTTATACAACCCTAAAGGGATAGCTTTTTAGGATTTAAAAAGCGGCGTATGCGGTTTGCTTGGCGGCATGGGCGGGACAGATTTAAATATCATTGACAAAATTAACAGGCATGAGAGTTTAGCTCCCCTGCCTGCTTTTATTTTAAAATTTTTATTATGACTTCGGCTGCGCCGTCGGTGTATCTGCCCCCCGGATTTAAGTTTATTTCGGAAACAGGGCAAACGTTGAAAGCAAAGCGGTGCTGCGGTTCGGTTCAGTCGGGCGGCGCATTTGCCGCGGTACGCAAAAATTTACCACGTCTGTGAAAGCTCAACAAGCTCCGGCGTTTCAGGCCTTCCTATGAGCGGTTCTTTTTTGTCGAGCGCCGAAAGCCGCGCCGTTTCATCGGCGGTCAGCGCAAAATCGAACAGCTCGAAATTTTCTTTGATATGCTCATGTTTGGCGCTTCTCGGAATGACGGCGATACCCCTCTGCACCAAAAACCGCAGCAGAATTTGTGCAGGGGTCTTGCCGTATTTTTCGGCGAGAGCAGACACGGCGGGTTCGGCAAACATTTCGTTGCGGCTGCCCCGACCCAGCGGAGCATAGGCCATATGCGCCACCCGGCTCTTATCCATCCAAATTCTCTCGGAGACACGCTGACAATAGAGATTGGTTTCGATTTGATTTACCGCCGGGACAACCTTGTTATAGGCAATCAGATCAAGCAGCCTATCCGGCTCGAAATCGGAAACACCGATTGCGCGGGCTTTGCCTTCTGCGTACAGCTTTTCCAAAGCGCGCCATGCCGCATAGTAATTTGCAAAGGGCCAATGCAGGAGCAGCAGGTCGATATAATCGGTCTGCAAATTGCCGAGCGACTGCATGACCGTCTGTTCGGCGTTTTCATAGGATTTGAAATTCACTTTGGTGACGACAAACAGCTCCTTACGGTCAACGCCGCTTTTGAGTATCCCTTCGCCCACCGCCCTTTCGTTGCCGTAGGCCTCCGCTGTGTCAATCATCCGATAACCGCTTTTGATTGCCGCGGCAACCGCCTCGGTACAGGTCTCCCCTCCGAGCATAAAGGTGCCGAAGCCGACGAGCGGCATTTTGACGCCGTTATTTAAGGTTAAATATTCCATTGGTTTGTCCTCCGTTTTAATATTGCGCAGACATCGGTTCTGTGCTACAATTATTGTAACAAGTTCGAGTAACACGAAGTCAAGAATTTTTTTCGGAGGCCGAAATGTACTATACAATAAAACAGATGGCGAAAATGTTTGACGTGACCGAGCACACCCTGCGTTTTTACACCGACGAGGGCCTGCTGCCCTGCGAACGGGACGGCGGCAACCGACGGGTGTTCAACGAAGAATCCGTCAATTGGATGCAGGGAATCATATGTCTCAAAGGCTGCGGCGCGTCAATCGAGGACATTCGGGAATATTGCCGACTTTGCCTTTTGGAGCAATCGGAGGAAAATCTGCGGGCAAGGTATGCTATCATTCTTAAGCAGCGAAAGGAAGCCTATAAACGGTTGGAGGAGGCCGAGGCCACGGTAAAATATATGGACGGCAAAGCGGCGCATTATGAGGAGATTTTGGCCGGTCTTGCCCCCGACGACACCAACCCGAATAACTGGACGGCCGAGACCCGACCGAGGCACGAAACAAACAAGGGGGCAAAATAAATTTCGGTTTTCCCCGCCGTGCTTTCGGAGAGCGGGAAACAATGCCGCTTTTTTTCCGAATTATATTGCAAAAAATTACAAAACAAGCTATAATTCATATATCTGAGCTTTTTCTTTGGAGGGGAAAAAATGCTTTCGGTTGTCATACCTGTATTTAATGAAGAGGAGACCCTGAACATCGCCGCGGACAAGGTGAAAACGGTTTTAAAAAATGCCGACATCGATTTTGAAATTTTCTTTATCGACGACGGCTCGACCGACCGCTCGTGGCGCATTATTTCCGAGCTTCATGCCGCCGACCGACGGATAAAGGGCATAAGATTTTCGAGAAATTTCGGCAAGGACGCCGCCATTTTTGCGGGACTTAAGGCCTGCGGCGGCGACTGCGTTGCGGTTATGGACTGCGACCTTCAGCACCCTCCCGAAAAGCTGCCCGAAATGTACGGTCTGTGGCAGCAGGGCTTTGAGGTTGTGGAGGGAATCAAAAACTACCGAGGCAAGGAGCCTCTTATCCACAGAGGACTTGTCAATCTTTTCTACAAGCTGCTTTCAAAATGCACCAAAATGAACATGAAAAACGCCTCCGACTATAAGCTGCTCGACCGCAAGGTGGTCAACGCCCTTATAAAAATGCCCGAGCACAGAATGTTTTTCCGAACGCTGTCCTCCTGGGTGGGATATAAGAGCACGTCGGTCACCTATGATGTGGCAAGGCGGGCGGGCGGCAAGACCAAGTGGTCGAAAAAGGACCTTTTCGGATATGCCGTCACTTCAATCACAAGCTTCACCGCCAATCCCATGCAGTTTGTGACATGGTGCGGCGCCCTTGTTTTCATCATCTCGATTTTCATCGGCGTTTGGGCCCTTGTGGACAAAATTTCAGGCCGCGCCATCGAGGGCATGACCACCGTCATTTTCCTTCTTCTGTTCATAGGCAGCATAATAATGCTCACCCTCGGCATAATCGGCCACTACATCGCCCGCATATACGAGGAGGTTCAGGCACGGCCGAGATATATCATCGACGAGTATCTCGACGAGGAATAAATTTCACATACATAACAAAAGCGCAGTTTAAAGATTCTTTAAACTACGCTTTTTTGTTTTTAAGATTTATGGCGGCGTTATATTCGTTTTTTCTGCCGGGCGATTTATAAAAGCCGTGAAATTTCACTCCGCTTTTAAGCTCTTCGTCGGTAAAGCCGGGGTGAAAAAGAATCTCGGCGTCTCTCCCCTTTTTGGCCGCGCGGGCGGTTATTTTGGGCAAAAGCCTTTCCACCCGCTCCTCTGTCATGTTTCCCGAAAACATTATACCCAAAAATTCCGCCCTTTTTATGCCGAAACGGCGGTAGGTTTTTTGGTTGAGCAAATTCAGAAATTTAAGCAGCCATTGCTTTATCAAATTCACCGAAACGCAGGACAGATAAAGCGACGGGCAGGCAAGAAAGGGAGCGGCGGCCTCACTCGGGGTTCTAAGATACGAAATCGAAAGGCCCTTTTTCTCGGCCGCGCCGCATATCGCCGAAAGAACGGGCGGAATCATGTGGACGTGCTGATGACTGTCGAGAAAAAGGGGGCGATTTTTCCCCGCAAGGGCAAAAAACCTTTCCAGCTGTGCCGAGGTTTCAAGAAATATTTCCTCTTGCAGACGCTTCCTTTTAAAAATCGAAAGAAAAAGCAGCCCCGCAAAGGTATGTTTGAAAATTCCGTTCTCATCGCACAGCAGGGTCAGCTTTTCCTTTTGCCCAACGCAGCAGCCCTCGACAAAATTCAGATGAGGGCACAAAACCGCCCCGTCAAGCGCCGCCACGCGCTTTGATAGGTCATCGAGGCGGCTGTTGGCAAAAACGCTGACCTTATTTATGACGCCGTTTTTTACACATTCGGCAATGCTGTCGCAGCTTTGCCCGTCAAGGCCGAAATCGTCGGCGCAAAAATATACCGAAGGCTCCTTTTTCACGACCCTTTCCTCCTTAATCAGTCGGTTTCCTCGCACAGCTTTACCACAACGGTGTCCCCTATCATATCCACCGAGCCGTCGGCGGGAAAGCAGGGCATCGATTTGACCTTATCGGTGTTTTTAAGCTCCTTTGCCGTATCACCCGACAGGAAATCGAGGGAAATGTTGCTGTAATCGTTAAGAGCCGAGGTCAGTACGCTCTGCCCCACCGCCTCGTCGTCGTGGCGGATTATAAGTCCGTCCGTGGTTCCGACGATTTCGGGCGGGAAATTCACCAAATAGCTTTCGGAATTTTCAAGCCAGCCCACAACCAAAATGTTTTTCGCCTTTTCATAGCCGTCAAGCGACTCGATACGGTCGGAAATTCTCATAAGTATGCCGTAGGATTTTTCATAGGCCATTTGCAGCTTGTGATAGGCCACGTTTGCCGTGCAGATGTTGACATATACGATGACCGAGCACAAAGTAAGCACCGCCCAGGCCTTGACCTTTTCGGCGGTAATGTTTTTTGCGGGAAATTTCTCATAGAGCATAACGGCGTATATATACACTATGAAAAAGCTCATTTTCATGAGTGAATGGTAATCAAGCTCGGGGTTTGCGAAATAGAGCGCCGAGCAGCCGAAAGAAATCGACAGCAAATAAACCACCCACAAGAAAATCCGTCCGCCCCGAAGGCGGGAAAGCGCAGCGGCGGAATATCCCACGGCCAAAAGAGCCAAAAACGCAAGATTCACAATCGAATAGGCGTTTATACCTGTCGAGAAATCCACAAAAAACTTCCAAAAGATATAAAGCGAGGAGGCCACCGAGGAAAGGGGCGAAAGATTTTTAAGCTCCACCGCGTTTGAAAGTTCCTGATAATCGGACGGGGTGACCTTGCAAACGGCGCAAACGACGGCGAAAATCCCCGCATAAATCCCCACCGCAAGAGCGGCGCAGACGATATATTTTCCCGCCTTTTTAAGCGACGCCGCGGCATTTTCCCCGCAAAGCAGATCCATTATCAGGCGGGCGGTGAGCAGAGCCGCAAAAACCGTTATATAGGCCTGATAAATTCCCAGCGACAGCACGGCAAAGCCCACGCCGACCGCGGCATTTTTAAGACCTTTTTTTGAAACAAAGTATGCTCCGAGACAGGCAAGCAAAAAGGAAAGGGCGTATGCATCGGAGACATAGCAGTAGGTAAAGGTGGAGGTAACGGCGGGAAAGGTGACCGTCAGCGCGCCGATAAGAACGGCCGAAAGCTTTTTCTCCACCCCGAACATTTTGCATATAACGGCGGCCCCGAGGCCGAAAAACAGCAGGCAAATTAGTCCGCAAAGCCAAGGCAGCTCATAATCGGTGCTGAGCGACGAGGCAAATGACAAAAACCATCTGCCGAGGCTTTCCATGTGCTGCGGGTCCTCCCTGAAAACGAGGGAATCCCAGTTCGGAAGCCAGTTTGTCATGCGGTAGAAATGAGCGGCAAAGCCGAAAACGAATGACGTCAAAAGGCAGGCTGCAAAGGCGGGGGTTATTTTTGATTTTAACTTTTCAAAAATCTCGTCGGGCATAAAATTCTCTCCTCAAAAAATTTTATACGGTGTTCCGCGCTACTGCTTTGAAGGGGGATTGAGAGCCTTGCCGGTGTCGATGGTCTCGTTTATCATGTTTTCGATTTGGCCGCAAATGGCGTTTTTGCTGCCCTCTATGCGCTGCATATCCGAAAGGGTCTTGTCGGAGGCGGCGGTGAGCATATCCAGCTTTTCTGCGGCCTCGGAGCACAGCTTTTCGAGGGCCTTTTTCTGCTTAAGCTGCATCTCGTTTACCTCGGTCACGATTTCGGCGACCTCGTTTTGATATTTTGCCATTCTGCCGAACATCATGTCGGCATATTCTCTGATTTTTTCGCTGACCGCCTTGTTTTTGTTTTCCATGTCGCGGTAGGCGACGGCAAAAATAATGCCGAGCTTTTCGTTGTCAAGGGCGTCGTCCTTGGAGTCAAGCTTTTGGCAGGCCTCCTCAAAGCGGCGCTTATAATCGTCCTCGCTGGCCTCGCTGCGGTCGAGCTTTTGTCCAAGCATTTCGATTTCCCGCTTGTTTATTTTGTCGAGATTTTCATATTCCGAAAGAGCCTTCTCCATTTCGGCGTTTTTCTTTTTAAGCTGCTCCACCTGCTCGGTAAGCTCGGCGTTTGCCTTGGTCAGATAGTCAAAATAATCGTCGGTTTCCTTGCGGTTATAGCCGAAAAAACTCATTTTCATAATTCACTTTCTCCTTGCTTTGTTCTGTTTTTGATTATCGCCTTTTCGAATTGGTCGGGGCTTACCGAACGGTAGAAATAATACCCCTGAACATAAACCACTCCGCAGTCTCTTATGGCTTTTATCTGCGCCGGGGTTTCGGCTCCCTCGCAGACGATAAGGGCGTCCATGTCCTTTGCCACGTTTATCATGCTTTTGAAAATCCGAAGTCCTATGGCGGTTTGGATATTTTCGGTCACCGAGCGGCTTATCTTTATGGCGTCGACGGGATAGTTTTTCAAATCCTCAAAGGAGGAATATCCGTCGCCGAAGTCGTCCAGCATTATGGGCATCCCCGCCGCCTTGAGCGCCGAAAGATTTTGCTTTATGCCGTCAACGACAATTCCGGCCTCTCCGCCGTTTTCCACAAGCTCCACCGCGACAAAGCCGCGTTCGATTCCGCATTCGTCAAGCTTTTCAAGTATCTTGTCGGCCATGCCGTCGATTGACAGGGTGGCTCTCGTAAAGTTGACCGATATATATTTAAGGTATTTGCAGACCTCCCTGTGGCTCGCTATCCAGCGGCAGGTCTTGCCGAAAACGTATTGGTCGAATTCGGCCTCCATATTTTTATCCTTAACCGCCGAAATAAAGTCGGCGGGAAGAAGCACTCCCGAGTTTCCGTTAAGCCGCGTGAGCACCTCGCCGCCCACAATGTTGCCGCTTTGTATGTCGATTATGGGCTGAAATTCCAAAAAGAAATTGTTGTTTTTCACGCCGCGGCGCAGGCTTTTTTCCACCTCGGCGCGGTTGTCATAGTCGTTTTGCAGATTATAGTCCCATGCCACATATTTCCGCCCGCTTTTTTTTGCTTCAAGGCAGGCGAGCTTTGCTCTCGACACGGTCTGCTCAAAATCAATGTTTCCGGCGGGGATGAGATAGGCGCCGAAATAGAGCTCAAGATGCTTTTCCGAGGGGTTTGATTTGGAAAAGAGCAGCATATCACGACGGATTTGGGAAAGGGCCGCCGTCAATCGGGACTCGCTCATGCGGGTGAGCACAAGAAACTCTCCCTTTCGGATTTTGGAAACCATGTCCTCCTGACCGTTGAAGGAGGAAAGCACGGCGTTTTCAAGACGGGAAAAACCCCCGTCCCCGAGATTTGCCGCAAGGTCGGCTTCCTGCTCGGCGGCGGTGATGTAGAGCACGCCGCAGGGAATTCTCGTCACCTGTCTGATTTTGTCGTATCTTTTCTGAACCGAAAGCAGCGGCTTAAAGCCGGCCTTTCCCCTTTTGTCGAACTGGCCCAGCGCCCGACGGGTGAAAAACACGCCAAGCCCCGAGAGGCAGACAAAAACGGCAATGATGATGATTAAAGTTAGGGTGTTGCTGTCCATTTTACTCCTTCTCCGAACCGTATATCGGCAATCCGTTTAAATTGCCTGTTTGTTTAAAATTAAGGCTGCGCGCGGTCTTTTTTGCCGCGTCGATGTCAACTTGCGCCCTGCGCTTTCTTTCAAAAACGCAGCGGACAAAATCCGCTCCGCCGAATTTGAGCATAAAAAGGCGGGAAAAAGGCCCGAGATTTTCGCTTTTGTTATATTCGGCAAGCACCTCGGCCGTCCCGCTCACCACGGTGCTCTTTTTAAAGGCGCGGGTTTTTCGGTTTGCCCTTATGATATACCGATAAAATTCATACAGCCTTTTCCTGTCGAATTTCTCCTTGAAATAAACGCTGTTTATATAAAATTCTTCCCACCGTTTCGGCATTTCACCGAGCATTTTCGAGTAGAAATATCTTTCGCTTAAAATGACCTCTCGCTTTTGTTTTTCGGCGGAATTTGCGGTTATCGAGCCGCCGTGTATGCGGTAGAGCATGAGATAATCGCCGCTGCCCTCGATTTTGACCCCGTCGCAAAGCATTCTTATCCAAAGGTCTATATCCTCCGAGCAGGTGTGGGAGGGGTCGTATTTATATTTTTTCATGACCGAGGATTTTACTATCACCCCGGGATGAAGCACGGGGCAAAAGAAAAGAAACATGGCCTTGACGCTGTCGGCGTCGGTCTTTCTTCCCACCGAGCAGGGAAGGATTTTCCCCTCCCTTAAAGTGAAGAATTTGCAAAAGGAAAGGTCGACGTCGGGGCGGCTTTCCATAAAGGCAAGCTGTTTTTCAAAACGGTTCGGCAGGCAAATGTCGTCGGCGTCAAGCCTTGCGATATATTTTCCCCGTGCAAGCTCTGTTCCTCTGTTCAGGGAATTTGCAAGCCTCATGTTTTGCTCGTTTCGAAACACCCTTATGCGGCCGTCCTTCTCGGAATATTCCTTCAGAATTTCGGGGGTGGAATCGGTGGAGCAGTCGTCAATTATTATTGCCTCGAAATTTTTTGCGGTTTGGCAAAGCAGGCTGTCAAGCGTCTGCCTTAAAAAGCCTTCGCCGTTATAAACCGCCGTGACCACCGAAATGTCGGGAGTTGTGTTTTTCATGTCAGACTTTACCTTTCAATCTGCCGCACAGCCTTAAAAATCGGTATGCGGCGGAAAATTTTTTTGCTTTAAGAAGCCTTACGGCAATTTTGCTTTTCGGGGTTATGCCGCAAAACTCGGCATTTTCAAAGGCTTTTTCGAATTCGTCCGAGAAGGACGCTTTTGCAAGACCCGGCAGGTTTTTTTCTCCCTGCTGCGCCCCGCTTGCAAAGACCACGAAAAACATAAATGCGGCATATCTGTATACGGCGTCCTTAAAGCCGCTTACGCTTTCTCCCTTTCGAAGCAGCAGCCTTGTGCCGAGCCGCAGATTCTCGAAATGGCTCGGTTTAAAGCTGCGCGACATGGAATCGCGGCGGCAGCGGCAGTCATAAACCGCAAGGTCGGACACATAAACCGATTTTGCCGAAAGGTATGCCGGCATGAGGCAGCAAACGTCCTCTCCCATGGAAATGCGTCGGTCGACCTCAAGCTGGCAGGGGGTTATAAGCTCCCTTTTGAACGCCTTTCCCCAAAGGAAATAGTGCATATGCTTCATGTCGGGAGTAAGCAGCATTTTTTCGTGAATTTCACCAAGGCCGCTTTCCTTATAAAGTCCCGCCGAAAGCGGCTCGGGGTCAAAGGATTTGGTTTCGCCGTCGAAATAGTTTATGCCGAAGGTGATTATGTCTGGGTCGTGCTTTTCGCAAAGCTCGGCCGCCTTTTTAAAGTAGCCCGGTTCGATAAAGTCGTCGCCGTCGACGTTTATTACATACCGTCCCGTTGCCGCCTTTATCCCCTCCTGCCTTGCCGAAACAAGACCGCCGTTTTGCTTGTGAATGACTCTGACCCTTTTGTCGGCCGCCCCGTATTCATCGCAGATTTTCGGGCAGCCGTCGGGAGAGCCGTCGTCGACGAGAATGAGCTCGAAGTCGTCAAAATTCTGACAAAGTATGCTGTCGACGCACTCTCTTATATATTTTTCCACGCCGTATATGGGAACAATCACCGAAAAATACATAGTTCTATCTCCCGTCCTTAATTTTCACAAGAAACTTTTGAAGCTTTATAAGGGAAAACCGCATGGTAAAGGCAAAGGCAGCCTGGGTAAAGGGCAGCTTATACCACGGATAATTTTTAAGGGTTTCCCGAAGTCTTTTCGAATTGCATATCGCCCTCAGCCGCCCGTCAAGCTCGGCTTTCGAAAGGCCGTTTTTTGAGGAAAACTGAATTTCCTGCATACAGGCCGCCCGAGCATAAGCCTGAAGAAGGCGGTCGGTGTATATTTTATAAACGCTCTCGTCCATGCGTTTTGAAAGCACTTCGTTTATGCCGTCGATTATGAGCCGGCACTTTTCAAAGCGGTCGCCGCGATAGCTTTTGGACAGCGACTCGCCGTTTCTGCAATAGCAATAAAACGCTCCGGGCACGCCCACGGCGCACTCGCATTTGTCGAGAAAATCAAGCAGGAAAAAGACGTCCTCGCTCATGACCTTGCGCTCGGACAGGAATTTTATGCCGTTTTTTTCGATAATTTCCCGCCGATAGATGTTTTTCACGCTGCTGAAGCCGTATTTGCTGTCCTGATTCTCACTCGGAAGGGCACCCGAAATGTCGAGCATAAGGCGGTCGATGCCCTCCTTGCCGCAAAAAACGGTATAATCGTCAAAGCAGTTTATGTTTTGAACGTCGTTTTCCTTTGCGCTCATTATTCCGCCGATACAGCACAACCCGCACATGGCGATGTCGGCGTTTTCCTTCTTTGCCGCCTCATAAAGGATCTTATACATTTCGCTTTTTACATAGTCGTCGGAATCCACAAAGGCGATGTATTCGCCGCTCGCAAGGCTCATACCCGAATTTCTCGCAAGGCCGAGGCCCTCGTTTTCCTTGTGCAAAACCTTTATGCGGCCGTCCTTTTTCGCAAGCTCGTCGCAAAGGGCGGGGCAGCCGTCGGGCGAACCGTCGTCCACCAAAATTATTTCGATGTCGGAAAGGGTCTGACAGGTCAGCGAATTTACACAGCGCTCGAGATATTTTTCCACCCGATAAACGGGCACTATTACGCTTATTTTCGGCATTGCTTTTCCCCCGCCGTTTTGTAGATTTCAAGCAGCCGTTTGCAGTAGGTGTCAAGGGTCAGATTTTGACCCGACTCCTCTTTGCAGTTTTCTCTCATGGCTTCAAGACGTTTTTCGTCGGACAAAATGTCCCTTACCGCCGCGGCAAAGCTTTCGGCGTCCGCCCTTTCCGAAAGCAGTCCCGTCTTTCCGTCCTCCACAAGCTCGGCCATGCCGCCCATATTCATGGTGACGCAGGGCACCGAGAACATCTCGGCCTCGAGAATGGACATGGGACAGTTTTCAAAGCAAACCGACGGCAGCAGCAAAGCCTTTGCAAAGGCAATGTTTTCGTCAAGCTCCACGCCGCTGACAAAGCCGGTTGCGACGACGTTTTCGATGTTGTCGAAAGCCGCCCTTTCGGGGCCGTCGCCCATAACGACGAATTTCACGTCGGACAGCAGCTTTGCCGTTTTTGCGAGAATATCGGTTCCCTTTTCCTTGCTCAGTCTCCCGGCGAAAACGACATAAGGAAAATCAAAGTTGCTTTTTGCCTTTTCGGGAAGCTTTCGCTCGGTAACATAGTTGTGCATGACCTCGGTTTTACCTTCAAAAAGCTCGGGGCTGTCGGAGCAAAGCTTTGAATAGAGAAATTTGCTCGGGGAAATAAAGACGTCCACCTTTTTATAGGTCTTTTTAATTCTGTAAAAACGCCATTCGGCCACACCGATAATGCTTTTTGCAAGCGAGCCGTGAATACACCTGTTTTTTATGCAGGGCGTCTTTCCCCTTGCGACGCATTTTTCGCAGATTTCGTTTCTTTGGGCGTTATAAAGCAAATGGGCGGGGCAGATGAGCTGATAATCGTGCAGCGTCCACACGACGGGTATTCCGTGCTTTTTCGTCTCGTCGATTATCGACGGGGTGAGCTGAAAATTTATGTTGTTGAGGTGGACGACGTCGGGCTTAAAGGCGTCGAGCACCCTGCCGAGCTTTTTCTTCGCCTCAAAGGAATATATGATTTTAAAGGGATAGGCAAGCTTTTTAAGGGAGGAGGTGTGAAAATCCATGTTTCCCGTGTATTCGCCGATCTCGTTTTTGACGGTGTTTTTTTCGTCAAACATTCCGAAATACTGAACCTCGTGGCCGAGCTGCTCAAGCTTCTTTCCGATGCCCAGCATATAGCTTTCGGCTCCGCCTCTCGGGTATAAAAATTTATTTACAAGCAGTATCTTCATTTTTTCACCTCTAAGCCCCAAGAGGGTGCGTTTCAAAGTAAAGCTCCCGCTCCTCTTTTCGGGCGGTGTAGTTGTTTCCCATGATGATAACTCCCATGGTCGTGGTGAGCAGCGGATAGTTTATGGTGTTGTCGGTACTTGAGACTATTATCAGATAAACCGTCAGCATGGCGGTTATGACCGCCGAATCGTTGTCGCCGCCGCGGCCGAAATAGCCCGTTCGCAAAACCGTTACGGAAAGCAGCCAAAGTATATATCCCCAAAAGCCCAGATCCACGAAAAACTGAAGAAAATCGTTGTGCACCGCCGAAACGCCGATGTTGAGCACCTCGCTCAGCTGATAGGTCAGAAAGCCGATGCCGTTGCCCGGGAAGAAGGGGGAAAATTCATAGAAATTATTGACGTGAGAGTAAATAAAAGCTCGGCCGCTTGTGTCTATACCCGCCTTTTCCATGGCCGAAAAGACGTCGGCCTTTATGACCCATATATAGCCTATAAGGGCGACGACGCAAACCGCCATAACAACGTTGACGCAAAGCCGCTCGGCTTTTTTTGAAAACCTTGCCGCCAAAAGGGTGATGAGCCTTATAACAAAAACCGCCGCCATGGCAATCATGGCAATTCTCTTGAAGGCCGCGGCAAAGCAAAAGAGCGCAAGTGAAAAAAGCACCCAAAACCACGCCTTTTTTATGGGCTTATAAAGCATATAAATTATATACGCGCCGAGACAAAAGGCCAGCTCGTGAATTTCGGCCTTGACAATCGTATCGCCGGTATTTGACGCAAAGCTCGCTATAAGCTCGAAAAATTCCTTCATGAAGGTGCCGAGCCCGTCGGACATTATTATGGTCAAAATCATGAGCAGGTTTGACGCAACGATAGCAGCAAGATTATACCATATGCCGTTTTTGCCGAAAACATAAAGCACGGCTCCCGCCGCAAGGGCGCAGGACAGCCAGTTGGTGTAAATAAAGCAGCCCGAAATTCCGCGGAAAATCGTGGTTATGTCGCTCTTGTCGATTATCCACACGAGACAGGAGGAAAGCAGCACCACAAGCAGCGGCACGGCGAAAACAAGCGCCGATTTTATCGAAGTCACCGCCCCTGCAACATCGGGGCGGAAAAGAAAATACACAAAGGCGGAAAAAATGACGGCAAGGGCGAAAAGATGACGGTAGGTAATACCTATTCCGCCGATAAAGGCGGTCTCGTTTATAAAATAATACATGAGAAAGAGCAGCACGGTGAAATATATCTTTATGACCGCGTTTCGCGCTTCGCTTACCATTCCGTCACCTCCCTTTTAAATTTTTTTGAATTCAGTTTTCTTTTGGACCGACCTCGAAATCCTTGCCGTTTTTAATGGCCTCCACAAGCAGCGCTCTCGGAGATTTGATTCTCTCTCTGAAGGTCTCGGCAATACCCGCGCGGTATTTAATTTCGATTTTTTCGCATTCCTCGCGGTTTTCAAGGGCAACCTCGAAGTTTGCCGCAAGGTCCTCTGCGGTTATGGCGTCGCTCTTTTCGAGCACGATGATGAAATGGGAATTTCCGTTGTAAACCGCCATGCATTTGCTCTTTGAGAACACGGTTTTAAGCGCGGAAGCAAAAAGCTCGATGACCTCGTCTCCCGCCTTTCGGCCGTGCAGGGCGTTTATCTCCTTTTGATTGGTTATGGTAAATGACATCATGACCGTGCCGTCGTCGAGAATGGTGCGGCTGTTCTTTTGGAGATATTTGTCGAAATAGGCGCGGTTGTAAAAGCCGGTGGCCTTGTCGATATAGAAATTGGAAACGACAATGTCGTTCATGCGGCCGAAAACGATAAGTCCGCCGCAGCACACCACCATGATGAACACAAAGGCGATCACGCTGTAAAGGGTGACGTTTATGCTCTCCCTTGTGGAGGCGGTGGAAAGAATGGAAATATTTTTGCAGCCGAGATATTCGTTGTATTCGCTGCTTGTGCTGACCGTCAGGTCATAAAGCTCGGAAAGCTTGTCCGACATTTCCTTTATGGAATTTGCAACGTCCTGCTCCTCGGCGGCATAATCGGGATTTGACAGCTGGGTGCAGGTTTTGTCGGAGCCGCCGCAGGTTCCCCCGCAGGCTCCCGTGCAGGAATTGAAGGTGTCAAGTACATAACGGCAATAGGCCGTGTCGATTGCGGCAAGTGCGTCGTTAAGGTCGTGATCCCGCCAGGCGTATATAAGCTTGTCATAGGTCACCGTCTGGTCGCCCTTTGTTATGACGTTGCCGTCGCCGTCGGTTATGTTCTTCTCGTGAACCTCGTTTAAAATGTAGTCGGCGGTGATGTCGGTATTGCCCGATTCCCGCATTTTATAAACATAGGCATCGATGACCTCTTCCACATCGTCGAACATGGCCCGCTCGTTGGAGCCGCTTATGGCGTTGTTGTCGATTCGGGTGTTGTAATCGGCGTTGAGCAGGCTTTTGCTTTTGGTTATCTGATACCGATAGATTTTGGAAAACAAATCCTTGAGGGTAACGTCCTTTATGAAGGTGAACTCGTCGATAAGGTCGCCGAAGGAGGTGCCGGTCTCGGTGGAGCGGTAGTAGGGATAGGCGCTGTCGCGGTCATAAAGGGTGTTTATGGTCTGCTCGATGGTGTCGTCGATCTGCTCGGCCATTTGGATATAGTCGTAATCGTTGTCATAGATTTTGTCTATGTTGTTGCTTATGTGGTCGACGTTGATGTAATTCTCTCCGAAAACCGAAAAATAGGTGTCGAGAATTTCGTCAAGCATGGTTTGGGCAAACTCTCTGCCCTCGCTGTTTGTGGCGGTGAATTCCACAATATAGGTGGTGGGAACGTAGGTATAGTCCTCTCCCTCCTTGAGCTTGGCCTCCTTCTGAGCCTCCTTGTCGGGGTCGGGAACCTCGGTCACGGTCACCCGGGAAGAAAGCTTGTCGGCCGAATAGCCGTCGGACAGCGAAAGGCGGTCGATGACCTTGCTCATAATGGAGGACGATTTGATCTCGTTGACGTCAAGGTCGGTGTCTATGGGGGTTTTGCCCTGCTCGGCCGACTCATAGTTATAGTTTATGACCGCCGAGGCCGAATAGGTTCTTTCCTTTGTGAGGGAAATGTTTATGAGAACCGACAGAACCGCCGAAAGTATGAACACAAAGGGCAGCAGCCTTTTTATATATTTGAAAATCTTTTTTTCTTCCATAAATATCTCCGTTTTGTCGTGCTTTTTAAGGGTCCTTTATACCCTGTCGCCGCTGTCTTCCGAAGCCGAAATTTCGGTTGCGGATTTTTTCGCCCAAAAGGCAACGTATGCAAAGAGGAACACAACCGCAAGGGTCTTTATCCTTGAAAATACCGAGCCTGCATATACCGTTGCCGAAATACATTGGTTCATCTGACCGGAATAATATTCCTGCCCGATAAGACGGGCCTCCTCGGCAAGCTTTTCCACGCTTTGCTCGGTGCTTTTTATAAGCTCGGAAATATACTGCCTGTTTTGCTCGGTGTTGCCCGTGCTTTCGGAAAACTTGGAAATCTTAAGCTGATTGTCCTTTATGCTTTTCTCGAGGGAGGCAATGTCTTTGCTGTATGACACCGACTGAACCGAAAGGGTATCGATACCGATTTTGGTGCGTCCCATATAATACTGTCCGTCGTTGTCCCAGGTGGGGACGAGCACTATTCTTGCCATGTCCTTGTCGTATTTTGCGACGGCGGAATTGGTTATGTCATAGGACTGCTGAAGCTTTTGACGGTCGAAATCAAGCTGCTTGTTGATATATTCGAGACGGTTGAGGTAAAGTCCCGTATCTTTTGAAATTCCGTTTTGCAGAATGTAGGAATAGAGCATATCGCTTATCTGCGCCGAATTTAAGGTCGAAACCTTTGAGGCGACCGAGGCAAAGGTGGCGCCGCTTGACGAAATGAAGGAGGAATTTTCCTGCTGAAGGCCGTAGAGATAGTTCAAAATCTTGTTGGTCTTTTTGGAGAGCAGGTCGGTGGCGTCCATATAATCAAGCTGTTCCACCTCTCCCGACAGGGTGTCAAGCTTAACCTGAAAATCGCTTACATATTTGTCGAAATAATAGTCACGGTAGGAATTGCACAGCAGCTGCACAAGCATTCTCGAATCGTATTTCTGACTCTTCTTGCCGGCGGTGTAGCTTATCTGATACTCGGTGGTTATGTGATATTCGTCCTTTGAATAGGAATTGCCCTGCGTCAGCGGCGACACCGAAAAACAGCTTTTAAGCTCGTCGGCGGTCAGTCCGTCTATTCCGCCCTTTTCTATCAGCCGCTCGATAACCTCGTCGCAGGTTATTTCCGACATATTATATCTCGTCCCGTTGGCGTTCTGACCGAGAGAGGCCTCGGCATAATTAAGGCTTATGACGGCCGACGCCTGCTTTGACGTGTCGAAATAAATGCCCACGGTGTAGGTCAGGCAGATGATAACGGCAAATAAAAGAGCCGAGAAGCGGAAGGGGCGAAGCTTTTTAAGCCGCGCCTTGGTTTGGCTTTTGGTTTGATTTCGTATCTTTTTAACGGCCGAGACAATTGCCAAAACAAGCACAACTGCCGGAACGGCAAGAGCGGCCGCCTTTAAAATTTGAGAAAGCACGGTTCCACCTCCTATCAATATTTGTTGACGTCGATTATTACAAGCTCGGGCTGATTGAAAACGCGGGGGAAGCCCTTGTTTGAAAGTCCGGAGCTTACGATAAGGTCGGAAGTTCCCGCCTTATATTTTCCGTAGATAAAGTGGTCTGCGCGTTCGGGCAACAGTCCGAAATCCCTCGAATAAAGGGCGCCGAGAGCCGGCAGTCGCACAACTCCGCCGTGGGTGTCGCCGCAAAGCACAAGGTCTCCCCAAAAATCCTCGTAAAGGGTTTCGAAAAGCAGCGGCTCGTGGCACAAAAACAGCTTTACGCAATCGGTGTCCTCGCTGACAAATTTATAAAATTCATCTCCCGCATAGGGCCAAAAGGCCGAGGGGTTGGAGGTCAGCGTTCCGAAAATTTTAACCCTGTTGTTGCCGATTTCAATAATGTCGGAGCTGTTGAAAAGCACCTTGACGCCGGTTTTTTCGAGGGCGTTTTTAAGCCCTTTGTCGGCGGAATAAAGCTTATTTGCGTCTCTGCCGCCGTCGCTTCCTCCCGTCAGACCGTCGATGTCCTCAAGGGTCTCGCCGCAGTCGAAGGAGCGCTGCCACTCGTTGTTGCCGTAGATATAATAGGTTGGCGCCACGGCTGCAAGGGCGGTGCAAAGCTCGGTTATCTCGTCCTCGCTTCCGTTTTTGTCAAGGCAGTCGCCGGTCATGACGATTATGTCGGGGGCAAGCCTTGAAATGCGGTCGGTCAGCTCCTTGTTGTTCTTTCCGTAGGTTGAATTGTGAAGGTCGGAAAGCTGAATTATGCGAAAATTGTCGAAGATGTTTTTAAGGCTCAGCGAATAGAAATTTTCCTTGAATTTTCTGTTTGCAAAATAATTTATGCCCACCACGGCAATCAAAAAGGCAAGCACAATGCAAATAAATGAGGCGATTATGCTCTTTATGCCCTTTTTATAGTTCACGCGGCGCACCTCGGTGTCAAACTCGCTGTCGAAAATCGGCTCGGCAGGCTTTGAAGAGGCGGCTCTTTTTTTAGCCTTTTTCGGCTCGTATTTAAACCTTATGTCGGGCATTTTTCCGCAGGCGGCGGCTGCTGCGGTTCTCAGGGGATTTATGCCGTCGCTCATAAAAATTTCATAGGCCGATTTGTCGGAATAGGCAAAGACAAAGCGGCTGCCGTCGAATTTTACAAGGCGGAAATTTTCGGCAAAATCGGCGGCCCATTGCTCACCCCGCTCGGCCTTCAGCCGTTTTATTATAAGCTTTGTGATTTCGGTCAGGTCTTGCATCGGCTTATTTCTCCTTTTAAAACTTTTTGGTATAAATCAAGCGTTCTGTCGGCGGTTTTTTGCCACGAAAAGCGGGACAGAACATAATCTGCGGCGCCGCTTTTAAGGTCCTTTACAAGCTCTTTGTCGTCAAGCACAAGGCGCAGCTTTTTTTCAAGGTCGTCAACGTCGGCCTTTTTAAAGGTTACGGCGCAGTCTCCGCAAACGGCGGTGTTTTCGGGAATGTCGGAGCAGACGACGGCGTTGCCGTAGGACATGGCCTCTAAAAGGCTTATGGACATTCCCTCAAGATTTGAGGGCAAACAGACGGCACAGGCGTTTGAATAAATCTGCCCCAGCGTGTCACCCGAAACAAAGCCGGTGAAAATGATGTTTTCGCAGCCCGAAGCCATGCTTTTAAGCCTCGCCACATATTCGTCGGTATCGCTTGTATCGCCGCATATGACCAGCTTTTTGTCGGTATCAAGCCTCTTAAAAGCTTCTATAAGATAATGGGCTCCCTTTTCCTCGGTCAGCCTTGCAACCATGCAGATATAGGAGTCCTTTTCAAGACCGAATTTTTCCTTTATTATATCACCCCCGAGGATTTGCGGCTTTTTTATGCCGTTGGGAATTATGACGGTGTCCCGCCCGTAGGTATCCTTAAAATAGCTTTTTGCGCTTTCGGTCAGCACAATGACGGCGTCGGCCCGCTTTACAAGGGCCTTTTCCCCCGCCTTTATATATTTTGCGCCCAAGCCCCTTGCCCACTTTTCTCTCTGCCAATCGAGACCGTGAACGGTGGCCACGCATTTTTTGCCGAACATTTTGGGAATAAACATGGCGGCCGAAGGACCCTCGGCGTGGAAATGAACAATGTCGCAATCGGAAAAAGCGGCGGCAAAGGCGGCCGTAAAGGAGGAAAGCATGGCCGAAAGGCCCTTGATTTTCAGCGTTCTCGCCTTTTTGAGAGAAACGCCCTTATACATTCCGTTCTTTATGTCCTTTTCAAACACCTTTTCGCTGCGGTCGGCGGTTCGGTTATAGCAAACCACCCCGTTCCCCTTTTCGGCCATTATGGGGCAAAGATTGGTGAGCACGGTTTCTATCCCGCCTCTTGTGGACGGCACAACCTTATGGCCTATCATGGCAATTTTCATAGTCGCTTCCTATCTTCCGTTTGCCTTGATACAGGCAATGGGAGTTTTCAAAATTATTTTTATGTCCTTCCAGGTGGTTCTCGCTTCTATGTATTCAAGGTCTATCTCCAGCCACTTTTCAAAGGGAATGTCGTTTTTGCTCGGCATTATCTGCCAGGTGCAGGTTATGCCCGGCGTGACCACAAGGCGGAGCTTGTCATAATCGCTGTATTGCTTTACCTCGTCGGGAAGGGGCGGACGGGGGCCCACAAGGCTCATATTGCCGATAAACACGTTGAACAGCTGGGGAATTTCGTCAATGGAGAATTTTCTTATAAATCGGCCGACCCTTGTTATTCTCGGGTCGTTTTTCATTTTGAAAACCGGGCCGTCCATTTCGTTGCTGTCCATAAGCTCTTTTTTTCTTTTATCGGCGTCCACATACATCGAGCGGAATTTATACATATCAAAGGGCTGTCCGTGGCGGCCTATTCTCACCTGCTTGTAAAAGGGGCTGCCCTTGGGGTCATCGAGAAAAATTATCAGCGCTATCAGAAGAATGGGTATTATAAGCACAAGCAGCATAAGGGTGGTGACCGTTATGTCGAAAGCGCGTTTTTTCTTCCAATATGAATAATAAGATTTTTCGATGAGTTTTTCAAGTCGTTTTGCGGTTTTTTCGTCTACCTTTTCCGCTTCCAAAAATTTCATTACCATTCCCACCTGTCGGATTTATGAAGAAATTTTCCGTATAAAAAGCAATATGCCCTTACACCTATAAGCCTCTTGAGCCGCAGGGTTCTCCTCGTAACATCCCCGCACCATGAGGCGTCATAATGATGTATCGAAACCGTTTTTTCGGTTATCTCCTTTTTTCCGGTGAAAAAATTCACGGGGCAAAGATACTGCTCGTCGAGAAAAATGACGTTGTCTATAACCTGATCTCTCTTGTCGGTGTCAAGGCCGAGCCGACGAAGAGCCTCGGTGTTTCGCTTGGGACAGGGGGTGCCGTCAAAACCGTCGGAAGTCAAAAAGGAGACGCCTTCATAATCGTCAAGCATGGCTTTTACGAATTTGCTGCCCTTTTTCGCGCCGAAGCCGAGTCCCGTGGCCACGAGATTTTCGCCCTTTTCAAAGCCGAAAAAGCCGTCGTAGCTTTCGGTCAGGCTGTCGAGACTTTTTATAAGCTCCACGTCGGTGTCGAGATAGACCCCGCCCTGCTCATATATAATTTTCAGTCGGAAAAAGTCGCTGACAAAGGCCCATTTTCCCGTCTCATAAGCCTGCTTTGCATAGAGATTTTCGTTTATATCTACGTTTGTCTCGTCCCATCTTTTTATTTCATATCCGGGGCAGTGCTTTTTCCAAGAGGCTATACATTTTTTCACCGAGACGGGGGGCTCGCTTTTTCCGAACCAACAGTAGTGAATAACTTTAGGTATGCTCATTTCTCAAACCCTGTTTTCAATATATTTTTCGGCGGCGTTTTCCCTCGGAATGATTTTTCCCGGGTTTCCCACCACAACGCTGTGGGGCGGCACATCGAAATTGACATATGCCCCGGGGGCGATAAGCACGTCGTCGCCCACCTCGATTTTTCCCACGACAACGGCGTTTGTTCCTATCCAGACGCAGTCACCGATTTTGGGCGAGCCTTCCCTTTTGCCGCGGTTTTCCCGTCCGATCGTCACGCCGGTCGCGATGTTGACGTTTTTGCCGATAACCGCCTCGGGATTTATGATAATGCGGCCGAAGTGGCCGATGTAAAAGCCCTCGCCGATTTTCGTCCTTGCGGGGATCTGTATGCCGGTTTTTATCGAGCGGCGGCGCAGGGCAAAATGCCTTAAGGGATTTTTACTGTTTTGCGCCTTTCTGAAAGAAACGAGAAATCTCATTTCGGGGGCGCGGAAAATTCTGTGCAAAAGCGGTTCGCCCTCGCTCCCGTATCGGCGGAAAAAGTCCTTTTTCAAGATTTCATTCATGCTCAAGTCTCCCCTTAAGTTTATTTACGACGGATTTAAAGACGTCGGGACGAACGGCAAAATTCACAAGCGCATAAAGGGGAACTATCCAAAGCATATGGACAATTCCGACGCCGCACAGATTTAAAAATTTCATGCCGCAAAAGCTTTCGGTTCCGAAAGCGGCGAAAATCCCGCAAAACACCGCGCCGTTCGCAAGCATAAGCGCAAAGCTGCCGACGGGGCTTTTGCCGAACACCCTTTTGTTGACAAAAAGTGTCGTTGCGACGTTGCGGAAAACAATGGCCGCCACCGTCCCCGCAAGGGCGCCGCAAATTCCCCATTTTATTATTCCGAAAACCGTGAAGGTCAGATTGAGAATCATCTCCGCCACGGCGTGCCACCTTGTGCTTTCAAAGGTGCCGGAATATTCTATGACCTGACTCAAAGGCGCTTTGGCGCAGGCAAAAAGCTTTGCCACCACAAAAAGCAGAATAAGCGTGGGGTTAATGTAATCGGCGTCGTTTATGCCGCCGGTGTAAATCTGAATTATCGGGAGAAGAAACAGGCATATAGCCGTGTAGACCACAAAATTCGACGCCACGAAAAGGCTTTCGTAGGTTCGGAATTTTTTTATAAAGGCCTCCTTGTCGAGGGAAAAAAGCTGACCGAGGACGAAATTGAAGCCCTTTACGAGGCCGTTTATGAAAACCTCTACCTGAGAGAAAAAGAGGTTGTAGATGTAATAAATGCTGACGGTGTTAAAATCGGTGAGAAAGGAAAGCAGGATTATGTCGGTGTTGTTGAAAACCATTCCCGACACCTGATGCACAAGCACGGAATTTTTCTGTGAAATGGCAGCATGGTCGGGCTGCGCCTTGAAATCGAGCCATTTATAGTGCCTTTTGGCGTAAAAGGTGACATAGAGAAGCTGCGCCGCCACCGTCACACAGTAGGAAAGCTGCATGAGAATGAGGCTTTCGGTGAGCAGCAGCACCGCCGCCTTTAAAAGGCCGCTGACCACCTGCAGAATAATCTGAGAATTGGTTATCACATACTGCATACCGTCGGTCTCGAGCATTATGCAGTATTTTCCCTCGATGAAGAATGTCACAAGGGAAGGAATTCCGTTTAAAAGGATGAGGATAACGACGGTCAGGCTGTCCATTCCCGTGTCGATGACAAAGCCGTAGAGCACCGCAAAAATCAGCACGGCGCCGCCGTAGAGAAAACCGATGCGGTTATAGTGCCGCCTTGTGGCCGAAAGAACGCTGTTTATTCTTTCTCTGTCCCCTCTTGCGACTGGGCCGAAAAGCGCCTGGGCCGAGGCAAGACCGACCCCCGCCTCAAGCAGGCAGAGATAGGTGAAAATCTGTTTTATGGTGGACAGCACGCCGTTGACCGACGAACCGAAATTTTCAATGTATATCCTCGGCAGCAGAAAGCCGATTGCTATGGTGACCGCCTGGCAGAGCACGACCGATATGAGATTGAATTTTATCTTTTTCGAATGGGTGCTCATGCAAAAAGGTCTCCTTTAATAGATTTTCTTCAAAAACAAAAAATGTTTTTTGCCCGAAAGCAGTATGACCGCCGTCGAAACCAAAAGGGCGGGCAAAAGCCCTATGGCAAACATCAAAAAGGAATCGGTATACTCGGCCCGGGTGAAAAGGCAGTAGCCGTCGATGAAGAGCATGTGGGTGAAATATATAAGCGAGCTGTACGGGCGGCAAAGGCGCAGCAGCTTTTCCGGCAAATTCGGGCGAAAGCAAAGGGCGGTTTTAAGCATAAACCACGCGCATGGCAGCAGCATTAAATACATATCGAATTCAAGCCGCCAGCGCATTTTCGAAACAAGGGCAAACTCGCCGCAAAGAAGTATGAGCGAAAGAGCAAGACCCGCCGCCGATTTTTTTAAGATTCCGAAGTTCTCTTTTTGAGAAAGCTTTGCGCCCAAAGCGATAAAAACAAATCCCTCGAAAATGCCGTTGCGTGTGGTGCCGATAAAGTCATAAACCGATTTTACCGCGGCTGAAAGCTCGGGCGAATGGGGAATCTGCCGCACAAGTCCGAAATAGCTCTGCCCACAAAGGCCGACAAGATAAAGACAAAAGCCGATTGCAAGAACGGCGTTTATGCTCACCCTTTTTTTAAGCAAAAAGCCGACGGCAGGCACGGCCGCCGCCGTGGCGGGGAGATACCACAAAAAGCCGTACCCCGCCGAAAAGACCATGTTTTTGAGCCAATCGAGAAAAATCGAAAGGGCGGCGCCGGTTCCGCGGTTCCGGTAAATTCGGGCGGCCGTGAAGGGAAAATAAACCGCCGACCAAAAAAGATAAAGCCAAAGAATTTTTTTGACGTATTTCCATATGGGAGAAAAACCGAAATTTTGTCCGATTTGCACCTTTTTGAAAACCAAAAAGCCCGACGACACAAAGAAAAAGGGCACGGCCACCCTGCAAAAGCAGTTGACAAGCAGGGAATTTGCCCGAGTGCTCAGCGCTTCGAGGGGGGCGGTGTGTATGCAGACGATAAGCACGGCGCAAAGGAGCTTAAAAACGTCAATTCCGTAAAAATAATTCTTTTTCATAAAGCCCCTCCGAAAAGCAATATCGGCAACAAAAAAGACCGCAACAGATGCGAAACAACGCATACATTGCAGTCTGTCAACCGTAGTTTAACTTTTGCCGCCGAAAACCCAAAAAGCGGCCGGTCGTCAACCGTAGGCACAAAACTTTGTGTCCCTATCTTTCGATAAGTTTACCAAGCATTTATATTTTTTAAATTATACATCATTTCACACCTTTTTGTCAAGTATTTTATATAGACATAAAGCGGGAAATGTGGTAGAATAAGCCTATCATGAATTCAATCGAAAGAAGGAGTTTTATGGCGAGGGATCGGTTTGCCGACGTGCTTAAGGGATATGCCTGCCTGCTTGTTATTTTCGGCCATGTGCTCATCGGAATACGAACCTCGGGAACGGCGGTTCCGGCCTTTTGCCTCCCCGCCGAAAAATTCATTTGGTCCTTTCACATCGACCTTTTTATGTTTTTGTCCGGCTTTGTATACAGCCTGACCGGCGGCTCAAAAAGAAGCGGCTCGGCAAAGGATTTTTTGCTTTCAAAGCTTGCCGCTCTCGGAATTCCGTATATAATATTTTCCTCGCTCTACACGGCGGTCAACTGCCTGACGCCGGGGGTCAACAACCAAAGCTCCTTTTCCGATTTGCTCACCCTTTGGTATAAGCCGGTGGCGCAATATTGGTTCATTTTCGCGCTGTTTTGGCTTTTTGTGCTTTGGACGCTGCTTTCGAAATTTTTGCCGAACTTTGCCGTGACCCTCATTCTTTATGCGGTTTTTCTTTTCGGAAAATGCTTTAACATAAGCTTCGGCTTTCTCGACTCGTCCTTAAACTGCGTGCTCGCCTTCGGAATCGGCACCTGTCTTACCTCCATAAGGGTGGACAAAATCCCTCCCCTTTTGAGGGCGGCGACGGCGGCTTTACACATCGCTGCGACCTTCCTCGCCATAAAGACGGGCTTTCTCGGCAGATTTCTTGCCGACGACCTTTTCACGGTTTTCGGAATTTTTTCCTCCCTTTGCTTTATTTCGCTTGTTTGGAAAATCCCCGCCGTCTCGAAATTTCTCCTTTACATATGCAAATATTCCTTTCCCCTCTATCTGCTTCATACCTTCTTCACCGCCGCGGCAAGGATATTCCTTTTAAAGCTCGGCATCGCAAATTTCGCCGTTCAGCTTTGCGTCGGCACGGCGGCGGGAATTTTGCTGCCGCTTGTCTGTGCAAAAATTGCCGAGCGCTCGCCCTATCTTGAAATTTTGTTTTATCCCAAAAAGGGCTATTCGGAAATCAGGTCGAGAAAGAAAGCGGCTCACCTTGCGGGGAGGGAAAGATGAAAAAAATCAGAATTCACGGAGAGTGCGTCTATATTTTCGCAAGTCTTTTGCTTGCCCTTGCCGTCGCAATGATGTCGGCGGCGGATTTCGGCATTTCCATGGTGGTCGCCCCCTCCTATCTCATAAGTCTGAAAACCGGCTTTCTCACCTTCGGTCAGGCCGAATATGCCGTTCAGGCGGTGCTTTTTATAATTTTCTGCATTTGCATGAAGGGCTTTAAGCCGATTTATCTCTGCGCCTTTTGCACCTGCCTTATATACGGGGCGCTGCTCGATTTGTGGCGGCTGCTCCCTCTTTTCAACCCCTCGGTCACCCCGCCCGGCAGCATGGCTCTGCCCCTTCGGGCCGTCCTTTTCGTGTTAGGCATGATTTTCACCTCCATGGCGGTGGCGGCCTATTTCAAAACCTATTTATACCCCCAGGTCAACGACTTTTTCGTCAAAGAGGTCAGCCGAAAATATAAAATAAAGCTTGCGGTCTTTAAAACCGCCTTTGACATAGGCTTTCTCGTCCTTTCGGCAATTCTCACCTTTGCCTTTTTCGGGAAAATATGCGGAATAAATTTCGGTACGGTGATAATGGCCGCCGTGAGCGGCACCCTTGTGGGGTTTTTCGACAAATTATACGACAGAATGTTTGAGGTCGTTCCCTTCTTCCCCGCCGCGGCAAAGCGGTTTTCGGTGGATTAAAAACGGCGATTTACAGGAGGAATCCAATGTCAAAGGATTATTCTTTTAACGGTCTTTCGGCCGAGCAGGTCAAAAGCCGTATCGAGGCGGGCAAGGTAAACCGTTCGGAAAATTCGACGGGCAAAACCGTCAAGCAGATCATTCTTTCCAACACCCTGACCTACTTCAACTTTATTTTTGCGGTCATAACCGTGCTGCTCTGCATTGCCGGCTCCTTTCGCAATCTCACCTTTCTTCCCATTGTCATAGGCAACGCCCTTGTGGGAATTTTTCAGGAGCTGCGCGCCAAAAAGACCCTTGATAAAATGAGCCTTTTGAACGCTCCCCACGCAAACGTCATTCGGGACGGACAGCTTTTAAAAATCAAGTCCGAGCACCTTGTGGCCGACGACATTGTGGTTTTCCGCGCGGGAGATCAGATTTGCGCCGACGCGATAGTTCTTGAGGGTTCGGCCTCGGTCAATGAGGCGCTGCTTACGGGAGAGCAGGACGAAATTCCCAAAACTCCCGGCGAAAGACTGCTTTCGGGCAGCTTTGTCACCTCGGGCGAATGCGTCGCAAGGCTTGAAAGGGTGGGAAACGAGTCATATATTTCCCGTCTTGCCCTTGAGGCAAAGGCCGCCGACGACAGGGAGCAGTCGGAAATGATAAAAGCCATAAACAAAATCGTCATGTGGATGGGCATAATCATAATTCCCATCGGTGGACTCCTCTTTTATCAGTCTTTCTACGTTTCAAAGGCCGGATTTTCGGCGTCGGTCGTGTCGGCCGTCGCCGCCGTCATCGGCATGATTCCCGAGGGGCTTTATCTGCTCACCACCGCCGCCCTCGCCCTCGGAACCATCCGCCTTGCCAAAAGAAAGGTGCTTTTGAACGACATGAAAAGCATCGAAAGCCTTGCAAGGGTCGACGTGCTTTGCGTCGACAAAACCGGCACCATAACCGAACCGTCCATGCAGGTTCGCGAATTTATCGTGCTGGACAACGATGTTTTCGACGGGGCCGAAAATATGCTCGCAAGATATGCCGCCGCATCCAAAGACACAAACGCCACCATGGAGGCGCTGAAAAAATATACGGCGAAAATTTCTCCCCCATCGGCCGTCGAAGTGACGGCGGTCGTGCCATTTTCCTCGTCGGTGAAATACGGCGCGGTGGATTTTAAGGGCGGAAGTCTTGTGCTCGGCGCCCCGGATTTTGTGCTCGAAAGCATGGAAAAGGGGCTTAAAAAGCAAATCGACGAATTTTCTTCAAAGGGCTACCGCGTTTTGGTCTTTGCCTTTCAAAACGAAGGCGTTTCGAAAAACGGGCTGTCGGAGGGTATTCGTCCCGTAGGACTTTTGACCCTTTCAAACGCCGTGAGAAAAAATGCCCCCGCCACATTCAAATACTTTGCCGAGCAGGGCGTGGATATAAAGGTCATTTCGGGAGATAAGGCCGAAACCGTCTCCGAGGTGGCGCGGCTTGCGGGAATAAACAACTATGAAAGCTTTGTGGACGCCTCCTCCCTTGACACCGAACAAAAGCTTTTCGACGCCGCCGAAAAATACACCGTTTTCGGAAGGGTGACCCCGAAGCAAAAGCAACAGCTTGTCAACGCCCTTAAGGCGAAAAAACACACCGTTGCCATGACCGGCGACGGCGTCAACGATATTCTTGCCATGAAGGACGCCGACTGCGGCATTGCCATGGCGTCGGGCAGCGAGGCGGTGTCCCAGGCGGCAAATCTCGTTTTGCTGGATTCCGACTTTGCGAAAATGCCCGGCGTGGTCAGCGAAGGACGGCGGGTGGTCAACAACATCGAGCGCTCGGCAAGCCTTTTCCTGGTCAAAAACATTTTTTCGCTGCTGCTTTCGGTTATCGCCGTGCTGCTCACCATGAACTATCCTCTCGAGCCCTCCCACATTTCCCTTATAAGTATGTTCACAATCGGCATACCCGGATTTTTGCTTGCGCTGGAATCAAACAACAGCAAAATTGAGGGGCATTTTCTTAAAAACGTGCTGCTGCGCGCTCTTCCCGCGGGAATTACCGATGCCTTTATCGTTGCATCGCTGACATTTTCGGGTCAGCTTTTCGGCATTTCCCGTTCCGACGTGTCCACCTCGGCCACAATCGTTTTGTCGGTGGTGGGATTTATGATAGTTCACCGCATAAGCCGCCCGCAAACGCTTTACCGCAGGTGTGTGCTTATTCTGAACATCGTGGGCATGATCGCCTGTTTCCTTTTTGTGCCAAACCTATTTTCCATCGTCAGTCTGCCGGCCAACATCATTCAGCTTGTGATAATATATTCCCTTGCGGCCGAGTCGCTGCTCCGCATTGTCACGGCGGTTATGGGGCTGCAAAAGGACGAGCCGAGCGAAAAAAAGCGCAAAAAAAAGGTTGCAAAACACAGAAAAAGCAGTACAATGTAAGTATACGAGCAACGGCGCTCGCAGAGGTTTTCTTTGCGGGCGTCCTTTTGATTTTGAGGTGATTTTATGAAAAGGCCGATAATAGGCGTTTGCCCGCTTTTCGACTCGGAAAAAAATTCTCTTTGGATGCTGCCGGGATATAACGACGGCATTGAAAACGCGGGCGGCGTACCGCTGATGCTGCCCCTTTCAAGGGACAAAAAGGTGCTCGCCGCGGCTTTTGAGGTTTGCGACGGGCTTGTGCTCACGGGAGGTCAGGACGTCGACCCCGCCCTTTACGGCGGCAGAAAAGAAACCTGCGGGGAAATTTGCGAAAAAAGGGATTTTGCCGAAGCCCTGCATTTAAAGCTTGCTCTTGAAAGGGACAAGCCCGTCCTCGGAATTTGCAGGGGCATACAGTTTTTAAACGCCGCCCTCGGGGGCACGCTGTACGGCGACCTTAAAACCGAGCACAAATCCTCCGTAGGACACGTCATGACCCCGCCCTACGACCGCGCCGTCCACAAGGTCACAATAAAAAAAGGCACCCCGCTTTATGACATTATCGGCGCCGAACAAATCAGCGTCAACAGCTATCATCATCAGGCGGTTAAGACGCTTTCGCCGAAGCTTTCGGAAGCAGCCCGCTCGGAGGACGGCCTTATCGAAGGGGTTTTCCTGCCGGGGAAGAAATTTGTGCTGGCCGTTCAGTGGCACCCGGAATTTTCCTTTAAAACCGACGAAAATTCGAGAAAAATATTTTCGGCCTTTGTAAATGCGGCAAAATAGCAAAAGACCTTCTTCATCGCGAAGAAGGCCTTTTTTTATTAAATTTTTTATGCCGTCAACGACGTTTTTTGTTTCTCACAATGCCGAGATAGGCGCGGGCGGTGAGGCGGTAGACGATAATGTAAAACAGCGTGAACACCGCAAAGGAAAGAGCCGTGGTCAGAATAAACAGACCGTCGTTCATAAGGGCGAACAGCTCGAGGATTTTCTTTATCATGGGGAAGGCAAAGCACAAATGAATCGCCGAAAAGACAAGAGGAATAAAAAACACCGTGAGAATTTGGGAGTTTACGGCCGAGTTTATGTCCTTTTCGGTCATGCCAACCTTGGCCATGATGTCGAAAGAGGCCTGATCCTCATAGCCCTCCGACACCTGCTTGTAATAAATTATCAGCACGGCGGCGAGAGCAAACACAATGCTCAGCAGTATTCCGAGGTAAAAAACGCCTCCGTAAACACCGTAATAGTCCCCCTCCTTTTCGGCTCGGCTTGCAACCGAAAAAATACCGGTCTGCGAAACATCGGTCACGGCGCCCACATCCGCAAGCTCATTTACAAGGGCAATTTGGCCGTCGGCGTCAAGGCTTGTGTCAAAGCCGTATTCCAGGGAATAGTTAAAGGGCGAATCGGTTCTTTCGGGCGAGAGATATTCGTCAAAGAAATCGGGATTATTCAGCACAACCACAAAAAGATTGCCGTCCTGAATTCGGTCGGAGAAAAAGGCCGCCCGCTTTATCCTTTTCGAATCGGAAATCGAAATCTGCGGACCGTTCACAAAATTAAGTCCGTCCTCTTTGTAATCAAAGCCAACGGTTCTCAGGGCGGCGGTACCCTCGGCAAGGCTGAGGCTTTCTCCCGACAGCCCTGTATAATCGTCGCTGCTCAAAATCATAAATTCGTAAAGCTCGCTCGACCCCTTGACAAGACGCTCCATGCTGCTGCAGTCGGCGGTATTTCCCGTTAAAAAGCCGTAGGTATATGCACAGCCGTAACGTCTCACATCGGAGACCTCAAAGGAGGATTCCTGTGCCCTTTTATAAACGAAATTTTCGATTTTCGCCGCCTTGGCCGCGGTTTTTTCGGCCGAATTGTCACAGTTCAGGGTCATGTTTATCTGTCTCGGAAAATTAAGCTTCAGCGACTCCTCGCAGCCGAAATACATACAGGTCGTGGTGGAGACGGTCACCAGCACCATGGTGGACAGAATACAAATTGAGGCAAGCCCGGCGCCGTTGCGCTTCATGCGATAGGCCATGGAGGACACCGATATAAAATGATTTTTCTTATAATAATAGCTCTTGTTCTTCTGAAGCAGACGGCACAGCGCCACCGAGCCCGAGATCATGAGCAGATAGGTTCCCGCAATTACGGCCATCACGGCGAAAAAGAACCAAGACATGGCCGTTAAGGGGTCCTCGATGGTGATGGCGGTGTAATATGCCCAGCCGATAAGCGCGATGCCGAGAACGGCAAAGATAACATTACCTTTAGGCGGCTTTTCCCCCGCCCGCTCGCTTTTCAAAAGGGTGACGGTTTTGGAAAAGAGGATTTGCCGCGCACCGTTTAGGAAAACGAGCACAAATCCGATTGCAAAGGTCAGCGCCGTTTTAAGAACCGCCGTAATGTCTATGCCGAAATCAAAATCGGTTTGCCCGCCCACAATGCGTATAAGACCGAGCTCGGCAAATTTCGAAAGGGCGATGCCGAGCACCAGCCCGACGGCGAGCGAAAGCAGCGAGACAAAAAGATTTTCGAAAAAATTCACGCCCGCAAGCTGCTTTTTATTCATGCCGAGAACGCCGTAAAGGCCGTATTCCTTCTGACGTCTTTTGACTATAAAGGAATTTGTGTAAAACAGAAAGAGGCAGGAGAAAAAGGCAAGCACGACGCAGCCGAAGGACAGCGTACCGTGAATAGCCTCGCCTCCACTAAGGGCGTTTATGCGCTCGCTTCCGGCGAGAAAGAACATAATATAGTTCATTATGACCATGCCGCAAAAGGCACATATATACGGCGCATAAAGCCGCTTATTCTTTTTTATGCCGTCAACCGACAGCTTAACATACATTCCCTTTTTCATGCCCGTTCACCCTCGGCGCAGAGAAGGGTCAGCGTGTCGGAGATTTTCTGATAAAGCTCCCGATCGGTGTCTTGCCCTCTGTAAATCTGATGAAACACCTGTCCGTCCTTTATGAAAAGCACCCTGCCGGCCGTGCTTGCCGCCTTTACCGAATGGGTAACCATAAGCACGGTCTGACCGAGACGGTTGATTTCCGAAAAAAGCCCGAGCAGCTCGTCGCCCGACTTCGAATCCAGCGCACCGGTGGGCTCGTCGGCCAACACGATTTTGGGACTTGTTATAACGGCGCGTGCCACCGCCACACGCTGCTTTTGACCGCCCGACAGCTCATAGGGATACTTTTTCATAAGCTCGGTAATGCAAAGGCGGTCGGCAATGGGGCGAAGCTTTGCGCTCATTTGCTTGTAATTTTCCCCTTTAAGCACGAGGGGCAGAAGAATGTTGTCCTCGGCCGAAAAGGTGTCGAGAAGATTGAATTCCTGAAAGACAAAACCGAGATTGTCCCGCCGAAATGCGGCCATTTGCGATTCCTTAACGGTCGAAAGGTCCATGGAATCCAAAATCACCCGTCCCGACGTCGGACTGTCAAGGGCGGCAAGGATGTTTAGCAGGGTGGTTTTTCCCGAGCCCGACTCGCCCATTATGGCGACATATTCCCCCTTTTCCACCGTGAAATTAACGTTTTTAAGGGCCTCAACCTTGTTTCCCCCGAAACGGGAAGAATAGGTCTTTGCAAGCCCGCTGACTTCCAAAAAGCTCATATGCTTTCCTCCTTTTCTGACCTAATTTTAACAAAAAGGGGAAAGCAAAAACAATCGAATTGTCTTACATTTCCCTTGTCATTTCTTACATTTCGGTAAGATTTTATTCGTCTTTTAAAAGCTTTTTCGCAAATTTAAGCTTGAAAACCGTGCCCTTTGAAACCTCCGAAACGGCCGATATGTCAATTCCGAGATTTTTGCATATCTTTCCGCAGAGGAAAAGTCCGATACCGCTGGAATGCCGCTCACTACGCCCGGTAACGCCCGTGTATCCCCTTTCGAAAATACGCGGAAGATCCTCGGGGGCTATGCCTATTCCGCTGTCCTCCACGAAAAGGCTGTCGTCCTTCGCATATATTTTAACGCCGCCCTTTTTGGTGTATTTAACGGCGTTGGAAAGCAGCTGCTCAAGCACAAAGCACAGCCATTTTTCGTCGGTGACGACCTGCATTTTTGTGGGAGTAAAAGCAAGGGACAGCTTTTTGTCGATAAATTCGGCGGAAAAGCTTTTCACCGATTTTTTGATAAGCCCGTCGAGATCGTGAGGCGAAAAAACATAGTCGGTGGACTCGCTTTCGAGCCGCAAAAAGGTCATGACCATTTCCACATACCGTTCAATGCGGAAAAGCTCGGAGCAAAGCCTGCGGGAAAGGGCGCTGTCCTCCCCCTCGAGAGCGAGCTTCATGGCGGCAATGGGGGTCTTTATTTGGTGCGCCCAAAGGGTGTAATATTCCACCGTATTGTTAAAACGCAGGTCGTCCCGCGCGGTGATTTCCTCGATTTTATCCTTAAGCGACAGAATTATTTTTTCATAGTCCTCTTCAATGGGATTTTTGGCCGGCGGCAGAGCGCAAAGCTCGGAAAAGTCCCTGCCCGCAAAGGCCGAAAGCTCCTTATGTTTCTTTGCAAACCGCCGAAACCCCACAAAAACAAAGCAAATTCCGAACAGCAAGCACACCCCCGCGGGGTACAGAACCGCCCTGAGCGGCAGCTCATAAAGAAAAAACGCAAGGGTAAAAATCCCGCAAAACAGCAGAAATGCGAGACAGAAAAAGAGCTTTGATTTAATATATTCAAAAAACAGCTTCATTTTTATTCCTTCAAAACAAAAAAATTCAGTCCCCGACGGTATATCCCATGCCGAATTTTGTGACGATAAATCGGTCAAGCCCCGCCGCCGTCAGCTTTTTTCTCAGGCGGTTGACGTTGACAGTCAAGGTGTTTTCGTCCACAAACTGGTCGGTCTGCCAAAGGGTTTCCATGAGCTTTTCGCGGCTGACCACCTTGCCTCGGTTTTCCATGAGACAGAGAAGTATGCGGTATTCGTTCTTGCTCAAGGGGATTTTTTGACCCTTAAAGCTCAGGCTTGCTTCGTCCTTGTTGAGTACGGCGCCGCCGTGTTCTATAAGGGCGGTCGGCTCGGAAAAATCATAGGTTCGCCGCAGCAGCGCCTGAACCTTGGCCATAAGCACCCGCCCGTCAAAGGGCTTTGTGACAAAATCGTCGGCCCCCATGTTGACGGCCATGATAATATTCATGTTGTCGGCGGCGGCGGAAATGAATATTATGGGCACCTTGGATATTTCGCGGATTTTTCTGCACCAATGAAAGCCGTCGTAAAAGGGCAGCCCTATGTCCATAAGCACAATGTGAGGGGAAAAGGCGGCGAATTCGGCCGTAACATCGGAAAAATCCTCGCAAAGTTTAACCTCAAATCCCCATGCCCTGCCAAGCTCCGCCACGGCGTTTGCAATGCCGGCGTCGTCCTCGGCTACAAAAAGTTTATACATACCCTCACCTCAAAATCATATTATCACACTCGGCGGCAAAAGGCAAGAAGCGCCCCGGGGTTATTTCGAAACGGAAATTTAATTTTCCGTCAAATATGTCCCGATTCCAAAAGCCGCCTTTTCAATACATTTCGTCACATACAAAAACACAGCCGCTGCAATCCGCAAACGGCTGTGTCTTTTGGTTTTATCTTTTGCCGCCGTCTTTAAAACGGCGGTGAGAAAGGATTTTTCCCGATTTATTTAATGGGAAGCTTATCGATCTTCTTAACCGCATATTGCAGAACGGCCAGCGCGTCGGTAACGCTGATACCGGCGGTTCCGTCAACATCGGCGGCCTTGAGATACTTGTCGGCAAGGGTTATTTTGCCCACCGAATGCTGAAGAATCATAAGCGCGTCGGTAACGGTGACGTCTCCGTCGCCGTCAACGTCTCCGTAGGTGGTCTCGTCGACGGGCACGGTGGTGAGTCGGTCATAATCGGCTCTTGCCGCGGCGAGAACGCCGTCCTTTTCGATGACCGCGTCGGGATATTTTCTCAGCAGAGCCTCTTTTGCGGTTTCGGCAAACTCGATGATCGAGCCCTTGTCAAGGACATTGTCTCTGTTGACCTCGCCGATATAGTCGATAACCTTGTCGAGCTGAGCAAGCTTGACGTCGGCCGACTCGGAGGCGGAAGCCATCTTCAGAGCCTTTTGAGCCTTTTTAAGCTCTTCGGTGGCGTTTTTGAAGTTGATCGGCTTTGCGGCGTCGCCTGCCGCGACAATGGCCTCGGCATTCGCGATTGCCTTTGCTATTTCAAAGCCGCTTTCAATCGTCATGATGCTGAACTTGGTCTTTTTGGCCTTTTCGAGAGCCGCGTTAAACTCGGTCAGATCGTTCTCGGCCTCGGCGGTTCTCTTAATATAAAGAACGTCGGAGGACTTGGTCTTGACGGCGACGCCTCTGTTCATGAGATAGTTGCCGTTTGCGGTGACCGATGCGGCGCCGGAGGCAAAGCTTATCTCATAGGTGTCGTCCTCGTTGAGACCCTTAAGCTTGATATATTCGGTGCGCTCCACTCCGTTGCGGTTGTAAACCATGGCAAAACCGCTGTGTGTGTCGCGGTCAAGATAACCGTAGGAATAGAACTCGTTGCGGGAGAAGGTCTCCTTGGTGAGCTGATAGATGTCGTCATAATAATACTGACTGATGTTTCTCCACTCGGCAAGCAGTCCCTTAAGCTTATCCTTCTGAGTACCCGACAGCTGAAGCGGGTCATACTGAAGGACAAGGCACTGACGGTAGCCCGAACGGAGGGTGTATTCGTCGACGGTGGTGAGGCTTTCGGCCGAGTTTGCGCCGGTGAAGGGCAGCCAGGAAGCAAGATTGAAGTTTGCAACCTGTTTTGCCACCATGTCGTTGTGGTTATAGTCGCTGGGGTGGAGGGAAACGGCAAGTCTCATGGATTCGAGATCGAGACGGTGTCCGCCCGAAGCACAGGAATCCAGCAGCTCGACCTGATCAAGCTCAATGAGGTACTTCCAATAGTCATAGTGACCCTGAACGCACTTGTTCTCGGTCATGCCGGTGCGCTCGGGATGAGAATTGTTGTAGAGGGTGTAGTAGATTTCCGAACGACCCAGGTTCATGTCCTCGCGGTAGACGGAAATTCCGCCCTCGGTGAGCACCTTTGCGATTTGGGTCTTGAGCCATGCTCTGCACTCGTCGTTGCCGATGTCGAGCTGGCGGTAGTAAGGAACATTTGGGTCCTGATAGGCCGACTCGTTTGCCTCGCCGTAGCCTATAAGCCATTCGGGCTTGACGCAGGAATCGGCAAGCGCCTCGCCGTCGGTATAGGACATACCCACGCGCTCGGGCTCGAACCAAAGCAGCGTCTTAACGCCGTTTTCGTTGGCGGTTTTGGAAATTTCGCTGAATTTGTCGGGGAAACGCTCGGTGTCGGGAGTCCAGTTACCGGTATTTCTCCAATCCTTGGTGCCGTTTGACTCATAGCAGGGATACCAGCCCGCGTCCATCCACCACACGTCGATGTCGACGCCGGAGGTCACATAGGCCAGAATGGAGTTTTTCTGATTTTCGGTGTTTGCATTGAGCATTTCGTTGTAGACAATGGAGGTAACGCCGGCCACGAAGGGGTCGGTGAGGTCCTTGCCGTTGTCGCGGTACATATTGCAGTCGATGAACCAGCTTCTCCAAAGGTTTCTTGCGCGGTCGATGTCGCGGCCGTCATAAAGCACCATGGCGGTGAGGGGGGTTCTTGCCACCTCGCCGGGCTTTATGAGCGAGCTGAAAACCTTCTGCTTGTCGGAGAACTTGGTCACACCGTTTGAATATTCAAAGTCGGTCTGCCAGGTGGAGGACCAGCCCACGGCAATGAGAGCGCCCTTGTCGCCGTATTCCAGGTTATAGTAGGGGAAGGCCTCGTCGGTTCCGCGGCCGTTGGCCGGAGAATCGGTCACGGTCTGACCCTCGGCGATTTCCACCTTGTCGGTGCGGTAGGGAGCCTCTCCCGCCTCAAAGTCGGAATTGTTGGTGAGGATGGTGGGATTTTCACCGTTGAATTCATATCCGTTGCAGCCGTAGAAGTTGGAAACGATGGGAGAATCCTCGGTTCCGGGATTGGTGACATAAACCGTCCACTCAAAGGCGGCATATTCGGGATAGAACGCGGTTTTAAGCACAAACTGAAGGCCGCTCTTGTGGTTTATCGTGGTGTCGGTGGTCTCGCAATGGTGCTGTTCGTCGGTCGTGGTGTTGCGGGAGGCAACGGTGAAATCGGGAGACGGGAAGCCGGTATAGCTGTCGTCGCCTATATTAACCGACGAGGGGAAGGAAGAAAGATCGGCCAGCATATTCTTATAGGTAAGCTCGGCTCTCTGCTTTTCTGCGGGAGAAACGTCGGCGGTTTTCTTCTCAAAGGACACTTCCTCGGTGGGTGTGTCGAGATAGCTGTCGGCGGAATTTACAAAGGTCAGCGAAACGTTGATGAGACCCTTGTTGGGATTTCCGTCGAGATAGTAATAGCCGTACTGAGAGCCGTTGGCCTTAACGCCCTTAAGACCCTCGGCCACAAAGACATATTCGCCGGCCGGGACGATTCCGCCGAGGTCGAATTTGACCTGGGTGCCCTCGGCTTCGCCGATGACGGTGGCGATGGGCTTATTCTGAAGAGAGCGGACATAAGAATAGGTGAAATCATAGAGATAACCGTTTATCTTGTCCTCGGAGCTTTCCTTGGCAATCGAAATTTCGGAAAAGCCCTCCTTGACGTTAAAGCGGACGCCGATTGAGGCCTCGGCCGAAACCGAGGTGTTGCCCGAAGGATTGCCCTCGGAATAAAGCGCCTTTTTAACGCCGTTCACCTTGGGCGAGCCGGTGTAAAGGGTGGGCTCGATCCAGTCGCAGTAGTCGTTGTAGTGATCGCCCTCAACATCGGAGGTGCGCATGGTGAGCGTCTGAGCTCCGGCGGGGATTATGCAGCTTATGCGCTCCATGTCGCCGGGAGCCATAATGGCGGTGTCCACAAGGGTCTCGCCGTCGACAATGACCATGCACTGAAGCGAACCGCCCACGCCGTTGGCACGGATGAGCGAGGCATTGTCGTCCTGTCCCACGACGGCCGAGAAATAGGTGTAGGTTTTATCAAGCTTTGTCAGGTCGATGCTGACGTCGGCCACATTGGGCTTGTTGCCGGCAATTTCCGGGCGGATGACAAAGCCCTCCTCCGACATGACGGTCTGATCGCCCACCGAAAGGCGGGTATCCCTCGTGCCGATGCCGCGGTTTATGTTGTATTCCTTCTGTCCGGTAACCGAAAGGTCAAGATCCATGACCTTGGTACCGATAACTTCCGAAGCTTTCGTTTCGGGAGCGGCCGAGGCACAGGAGATCGCCGACAGCGAAACGGCTGCGGCAAGGAAAACGCCCAGGCTCTTTTTTAACAAATTACCCATATAATTCCTCCATAAAATATAATTTGCCTTATGGCTCTATTATATAGTATTTCTCAAATGTTTTCAAGCAGTATTGTGAAATTTTAATCCGAATTTACGCAAAATAAAAGGCCCTTTTAATGATTTTTTCCAAAAATACGCAGTTACTGCAATATTTTGCAAAGAAAAATCAAAAACGGCCTTGAATTTCAATGTGTAATTTAATATCCCGTCGCTCCCGAAAGGGAATCGTCGTTGAACACCCAGTCCCTCACAATGACGGTCTCATAGTCGGTGGAGCTGCGGCGGATGACCACCCTGTCGATACCGGCGTTTATTATCATGCGCTTGCACATGGAGCATGAGTTCATGTTGTTGACCAACTCCCCGCTTTCGGCCTCGCGGCCGGCAAGATACATGGTGGAGCCTATCATCTTGTCTCTCGAGGCGCTTATAATGGCGTTTGCCTCGGCGTGAACCGAACGGCAGAGCTCATATCTCTCGCCTCTCGGAATCTGCATTTTCTCTCTGAGGCAAATTCCGAGGTCGATGCAGTTTTTACGCCCTCTCGGCGCGCCGGTATATCCGGTGGAAACAATCTCGTCGTTTTTGACGATTATGGCGCCGAAATTGCGGCGAAGGCAGGTGCCCCGCTCGAGAACGGTCTCGGCAATGTCAAGATAATAATTGTTTTTATCGGTTCTTTGCATATTCGTTCCTCCTCATTTAAGCCGAAAGGGGCTTTGCACTTCGGAAAGCTATGACATAAACATTTTAATTTATTCGGCAAGAATTTTCAAGTCATATTTACAAAATTTTATAAACAGCCTGACAAACAAGATAAATCACCGGCTGGTGGAGAATGTAGATCGGCAAAGCGTGGCGCCCCACAAGGGCGAAAAAGGGCACGGGATTTTTTCTGAAAAAGCCGGGAAGCCCGTTTTTAAACATTCGGCAGAAGAAAAAGCCGGCAAAGAAAATGAAAAGCCACGGCAGCAGCGGGAAATAGTCGGCAGAGGCGAAATCCTTTGAGGGAAAACCGAAAAGCCACATAATATTCCCCGAATAAAGGCTCTCGGGAAGGGCGATTTTAAACCCGAAAAGACCCCAGTAGCCGTGCTCGGTGTTGTATAAAAACGGGACGAGCAAAGCGTTTATCACAAATCCCACAAGGGCGGGGCATTTTAAAAGAACGGGCTTTAAGGCCGAAAGGGCAAGCCAACACACGGCAAGCAGATGAATTATTCCGAACACCACAAAGCAGTCGAAACCGAAATTGCTGCTTATAAACCACGTTGCTCCCGAAAGGGCGGCGGCAACGCAGACAAGTATGACCGTTCGCTTCCACGGGTTTTTCGAAAAATTTCCGCACATTCCCGAAATGAAGATAAATCCTGCGGCAAAAAAGGGCTCGGCAGGCAGGAAAAAGTTTATAAGGTCGCCGAAAAATCCTATCGACAGAGTTTCAAAGCAGGTGTAAAAGGCATGAAAAAAGACCATGCAGATAACGGCAAAGCCGCGTATTTCGTCAAGCAGAAAATAGCGGCCGGCAAGGGACTTTCTTTTCATCAAAGCACCTCGCAAAGGCGGTCACAAAGGAGAGCAAGCTCGGCAAGATCAAGTTCCTCGATTCTCGCAAGGGGGCTTTTGCCCATGCTCTCAAGAATTTCGGCCACGTCGGATTTTTTGACGGCAAGCACCGCCGAAAGGGAATTTTGCAGGGTTTTACGCCGCTGGCAAAAGCCCGCATTGACCGTTTTCATAAAAAGGTCGCGGTTTTTGACCTCAACGGGAGGGGTTTTATAGGGCGTCAGCTTCATAACCGTGCTGTCGACCTTGGGCGCCGGGAAGAAGGAACCGGCCGAAACGCCGAAAAGGATTTCGCTTTTCGCAAGAAATGCCGCTCCCACGGTTATGGCACCGCTCTTGCGGCTGCCCACCGGGGCGGTTATGCGCTCGGCAAACTCCTTTTGCACCATAACGGTCATCGACTCAAATCCCAAATTGCTTTCAAGCAGCGTCATAACGAGATTTGTGGAAATATTATAAGGAAGATTGGCGCAAACAAACACCCTTTTTCCGCCGAATTCGGTTTTGATTATCTCGGCAAGGTTGAGCTTCAAGGCGTCGCCCTCTATGATTTTCACGTTGTCAAACTCGGCAAGGGTTTCCGAAAGAATGGGAACAAGGCCGCTGTCGAGCTCGATGGACACGACCTTCCCCGCCCTTTTTGCAAGCTCGGCGGTGAGCACCCCGATACCGGGACCTATTTCAAGCACGCCGTCGTTTTCTCCCGCGCCGCATTCGTCGGCCATTCTCGGGCAGACCGAGGGGTTTATTATAAAATTCTGACCTCTCGCTTTGGTAAGCACTATACCGTTTTTCGAAAGCAGAGGCTTTATAACCGCCATATTTGTAAGTTCCAAATCGTTTCCCCCTTAAATTCGATTTATTTTAACACAAAAGAAGGCTTTTTACAAGAGCGGCGGTTTTTCGGCGAAAAAAATAAATAACCGTTGTTTTATGGGACAAAATGTAGTAGAATGATTTTGAGGTGACAAAAATGCTTTCAAACCTTTTTATTTGCGCATCATACGAAAAGAACGAATTTGAAAAACACATTCCCGCTCCGCTTTTCCGCAGGAGATTTACCCTGTCGCGCCGTCAGAGCGCCGAGGTGACGGTTTGCGGTTTGGGATTTTACGAGCTTTATATCAACGGCGAAAAAATAACCAAGGGGCGTCTTGCCCCCTACATATCCAATCCCGACGACGTGGTATACTATGACAAATACGACCTGACCGACTATATCCGCTCGGGCGAAAACGTCATCGGAGTCTGCCTCGGAAACGGACTTTTGAACAATCCCGGCGGAAAGACATGGGATTTCGACAAGGCCGCTTTCAGAAGCGTTCCCAAGCTTGCCATTCATTTTTCCTCCGACGAGGTTCGCTTTGAGGCCGACGAGAAATTCAAGGTTTTCCCCTCGCCCATAACCTTCGACGACTACCGCTGCGGCGAATTCTACGACGCAAGGAGAGAAATCGACGGTTGGTCGCTGCCCGGATTTAACGACAGCGATTGGAAGGCCCCGCTTAAGGCCGAGGCTCCGAAGGGCATACGCCGCTATTGCACCGCCGAGCCCATAAGGGAATTCGACCGCATTGCTCCCGTGTCGATAGAAAAAACCGACGAAGGATTTTTATATGACTTCGGAATAAACGATTCCGGCGTTTGCCGTCTTAAAATAAACGGCGAGCCCGGTCAGGAAGTCACCCTGCGCCACGGCGAACAGCTTGTCGACGGCAAATTCTGCGACAAGGCGGCCTTTTTCCAGCCCGAAGGCTACCGTCAGACCGACAAATATATATGTAAGGGCGGCGGAATAGAAAACCACACCCCAGCTTTCACCTACCACGGTTTCCGCTATGTGCTTGTGAGCGGCATAACCGACGAGCAGGCCACACCCGAGCTTTTGACCTTTGTGACCGTCCATTCCGACATAAAAAAGAGAGGCAGCTTTGAGTGCTCCAATCCCGAAATCAACAAAATCGAGGAGCTTTGCGAGCATTCCGACATTTCCAACTTCCACTATTTCCCCACCGACTGCCCCCAGCGCGAGAAAAACGGCTGGACCGCCGACATTTGCCTTTCGGCCGAGCAGCTGCTCATGAATTTTGCCGCCGAAAAAAGCCTTAAATTTTGGGTACGCAATCTCTGCCTTGCCCAAAAGGAGGACGGCCGTCTTCCCGGCATTGTTCCCACCGGCGGATGGGGCTTTGACTGGGGCAACGGCCCCGGATGGGATCAGGCGCTGACCCTTGTTCCCTATTACATAATGACCTACACCGGCGATTCTTCCTCTGCCGAGGAGGCCGTTCCCTACATTTTGAATTACCTTAAATATCTCGACTCGAGAAAGGACGAAAGAGGCCTTCTTTCGATAGGTCTCGGGGACTGGTGCCCTCCCGACAGAGCCAAGGAGGACGACTTTGACGCTCCCGTCGAGGTCACCGACAGCATGATTGCCATGGAAATCGCCAAAAAGGCGGTCGTCATTTTCCGAAAGACCAAAAAGGGCGACCTTAAATATGCCCAGACCTTTGCCACCGAAATGAGAAAGAGCATACGCGCTCATCTCATCGAGGGCGATACCGTCAAGGGCAACTGCCAGACCTGTCAGGCAATGGGACTTTATTACGGCTGCTTTGAAAAGGACGAAGAGCCGGCCGCCCTTGAAAAGCTTATCGAGCTTTGCGAGCAAAAAGATATGCATTTCGACACCGGAGTGCTCGGCGGGCGCGTGCTTTATGAGGCGCTGTCCAAATACGGACGAAGCGACCTTGCCCTTAAAATGATTTTAAATCCCTCTTTCCCCTCCTATGCAAACTATGCGGCGGGCGACGTTTCCACCCTCCCCGAGTGGTTTTTAAGCGAGCCCCGTCCCACCGCCTCCTACAATCATCATTTTTGGGGATTTATTTCGGGCTGGTTCTACCGACAGCTTGGCGGAATCAAAATTCCCGAGCGTGAGATTTCCCCCTATTTCGCAATGGAAACCGACTTTGTCAACGCGACGGTGGACGGAATTTCGGTCAAATGGAGCCGTCAGCACGGCAAAATCATTCTGAAAATCGTCACCGACCGTCAGATGACCCTTAAAATCAGGGACAATTATAAGGAAACATTAAAGCCCGGCGAGCACAGATATATGTTTGAGGGCTGAGCCGCCCGCTTTGCTTAACATCTTAACTTACGAGCAAACGACTCAACCGGCGGCGTGTGATAAATCAGAGGCTTATTCGCAAATCTACAATCCCTCAGCCGGCTTCGCTGACAGCTCCCTTTGCACAAGGGAGCCGAAAATATCGAACCGCAGCCGTTTACATCAGGGAGCCGAGGCTTTGCAAAAACATATTTTCGCTTTTTCTCAAAGCACCGAAACCAAACAAAAGATTTTATATTTCCCCACATTGGAAATAAAAAGCAATAGGCCTTGTACATCAAGCCTCCCTTGTGTAAAGGGAGGTGGCACGGCGTAGCCGTGACGGAGGGATTGTCATTTTTCTCCCCGTCTCTTTCAATTGAGCAACAGATGTTCGAACACAAAAAACCGTCCTTCGGGAAAGACCCGAAGGACGGTTTTGTTTTTTAAGCTTTTTCGGAAAAATTCACTCTTTTCCCATGGCATAGACCATGTCCCAAAATCGCAAATCAAAAAGGCTGCATTTTTCGAAAATTTCGCAAAGGCGCTCACTTTCGGCTTCACTTACAAAGGCTCCGAGCGCGTCTATTCGGTCGATAAGCGCCGCATTTGTCTGCCGATATTCCGAGGAAACATACCCCGCAAACCACGAACCGTATCGCTCGTCGGAAAGGGCATTCGGAAAGCGCTCTGCCGTTTTTTCGGCAATGTAGGCATAGCTCCAGGAGCAGTTGAGCAGAGCCACAAGCCCCGTCAGCAGGTCTCCCGTCTGCGCCTCACAGAGCATATAGTGGCTGTAGGCGCTGTTGTCGATGTGAGGGCGGGCGTCCCGTATCTCCTCCTCCGTGATGCCGAGACGTTTCATAAAGGGAATGTGGGTTCGCAGCGTCTCGCCGACGGTGTTTGAAAGCTGTTCGCTTAAAAAGCGAATCTGCTCAAAATCGTCGGCCTTTTGAATTATTGCCGCAAAGATTTTTACATAATCCTTAAGATAAAGATAATCCTGCAGCATATAATAGCGGAATTTTTCGATGGGCAGCGTTCCCTCGGCCATTTGGGTGACAAAGGGATGGCAAAGATAACGCGGCCAAACTTTTTCTCCCCGCTCAAAAAGCTTTTGCGAAAGCTTCATGCCGTTATTTTCCCTCATTTGTGCGCGATAATGGCGACATATCCGCCGCTCTGATAACCCGAAACAACCTCTTCAACATCCTCGTTTGTATACATGGGGTTTTTGAGAAGGGTCTGGTAAAAATCAAAAACACTAAATCCGAGCTGCTTTAAAACGTCGATTTTTTCCTCGGTGGAATGCCACACTCCGGCGCAGCACAGCTCAAAGGGATAAGGGAGCTTAGGCATAACGCCGTCGAGGAAGGGGTGGTCAAACTTACCCACCGCCTTTGCGAGAAGATACATAAAGCCGAAGGCGCTCTCTTTGGGAACGTCGAGGGAAATAAATTTTCCGCCGGGCTTTAAGGCCTTTTTGCAAACGTCAAAGGCACGGGTGAGATCCTCCATATAGCTTGAACTGCCGTTGAGATAGATAACGTCATAGGCGTTTTCCTCAAGCTCCGTGTCCTCAATGGCTCCGAAAGCGATGACATTTATGCCGCGCTTTTGAGCGATTGCGCCCATATCGCGGGAGGGCTCGATACCCTCGATGTTTTTGCAGTCTATCATGCTCTCGAAAAGACCGCTGCCGCAGCCCACCGAAAGCACCCGCTTGCCCGAAACATCGCCCAGCGCCTTTTTAAAAAGGGCCAGCTCGCTTTGGAACAGGTTGTCGTTTTCCATAAACCAGGCGTCATACTGCGCCGCATATCCGTCAAATTTGGGTTTCATATAAAAAATTCCTTTCCGATTTAAATTTCGGGTTTTCGGTTTTTTTCCGTCTCCCGCGGCTTTCGGGCAAAGGCTCGGCGCCCTGCCGCACAGCCGAATTAACCGCTTTATTATAGCATAAACACCGGCCGACCGCAATATTTTTATATCTCCCTGCGGCATTTTCAAAAAGGAAAGACGGTGCCGCACGGAAAAAGGGACGGGCGGAAACGTTATAGTCATCGCCCTTGACGGTAAAAATATGCTGACTTCCACGGCAGGGCACGAGCTTTTCCACATGATAAAAAACCTTGCGTCGGAATATGCCGAAGATTTCACGGCTTTTGTTATTGATCACCTTAAAGAATCGGGACAATATGAGTCGGTATTTAACGACTATGCGCGGCGTTACGGCAGGACTTATGCAAATAACGAGAGCTTTAAGGCCAAAATCGAGGAGGAGATTGTTGCCGAGCATTGCTTTGAGGCTCTGACCAACAAGGAGCAATGGGAGAAAGACGTGGCCGAGATGACGGCCATGTTCGGCACCTTCGGCGCGGCATACAGACAATACGGCAAAAAGCTTAATATGCGGGCGCAGGGAACCGAAAACGCCGTTCACATCGACGAGATTTGGGATGACCTTTGCGCCGCCGTCATTCGGGACGTTTTATATATTTTTCAAAGTCCGACCCGCCCTCCGCTGCCGAACACATCATTTTTGCAAAGCTCATCGGGTCCTTTATTTGCAGCTGCATATGGTTGAATCCTTCGAATATCGGATACTCGGCAAAGGGATAGGCCTTCATAACGGCGCCGCGATATTTAAAATGTTCCTCGGCGCTTCCGAATTCAAAAATCATTTTTCTTTGAAAATCCTCCGAAAGAGGCGGAAAGGGCTTGTCCTCGAGACTGTCTCCGAGCTGTCGGCGGAGATTTCGGTATTTAAGCGCCTTGCCCGCCGCGATAAAATATGGCTTTATCGAATCGTCGGAACACCACATTATTTTGCCGAGAGTTTTGCCCTTTGAAAAGTAAACGCTCTTGATTGCGAGATATAGAAACGGAGTCATGACACGCCGCATACTTTTCCCGATTTGAGCAAACTGGCCGCCGTCGAAAAACACCCTGCCCACGGGAATTTTTGTTTTTGTCAAAAAATACAGCGCAAGGTCGGCGCCGATGGACGACGCAGCGACAAGAGACAGCTCTTTGACGCCCTCACTCTTGAGAAATTCTTCAATCTGCCGCACCTCGTCGTCCTTTCCGATATATTTTTGGCCTCCGCAACAGACGGTGGATGTGGGCATAATGCAAAAATATTTATCCGCCATAAATCGGGCAACACGCTCGCCGCTTGCTCCCGTCACGCCCATTGCGTGGAAAAAGAGCACGGCGGGATTTTCTTTTTCTCCCATTGTTTTGAACAGCATAAAATCACTCCAATGCGTAACATATAAACTTACTAACAAACAACTCAAGCAGCGACAGGTGATAAATCAAGGGGCTCATTTGGAAGCTTACAATCCCTCAGTCAGCTTCGCTGACAGCTCCCTTTACACAAGGGAGCCGGAGTTATGCAAAAATTTCTTTTTATTTTTCACAAGAGAGCCGGGGCTGCGGAAAGGCCGATTTCAGCCTTTACACAAGGTAACCGCCGTTACGCAAAAACTTCTTTTTGTTTTTTACAAGATCGCCGGGGCTGAGCAAAAATATATTTTCGTGTTTTTATGAGGACACCGAAACCAAACAAAGAACGATTTTATATTTTTTATGTATAGAAAAACAATTGGAATTGTACAACATTCAAGCCTCCTTTGTGTAAAGGGAGGCGGCGCGGCGCAGCCGTGACGGAGGGATTGTCATTCTTTTTCCCGTCTCTTTCAATTAAGAAAAACTATTTCGATTCGTCCGCTGCAAAAGTTAGCAAGAGCTAACCAAAGAACATCAAAAGACACATTCGGCAAAGCAAAACCCTTTTTCACCTTTAATTTACCACAGCGCGGCGTTTTTTTCAACAGACCGTTAAATATTTTTTCTTTCTCCCTTTCAAAGCTTTTTGACCGAAAGGTCAATTTGCGACCGATAGGTATAGACAAAAGGGCGATTTATATGATATAAAGAAGCCAATCGTCGTCGATAGAAGGTATGCCGTTTGTATCGATATAAATCACCGAAGAGGGCAAATCGATATAGTTTACCGTCATGCCCATATGGTATACGAATTCCACCGCCTGAATATACTGCGGAACGGTCAGACGGTAGACATGGTCGTCCGCCTTGTCGCTGCCGTTATAGTTTGTGAGGGTCTGTAAATAGGCATAACTCGCCCCGTAATCGACTTCCGTGTTTGCCGAGACCTCATAATTGCTTTTGATCCAATGGGTGAACACCTCGACCTGATAGGCGTCGTCAAGCGCCACTCGGTTTGCCGGCTCGAGCACATGGCGGCCCACAGTCGGGCTGTATATAAAGGGAACGGATTTTCCGTCCTATGTCCAGCCGGGGAACAGCTCGGTCACCTTTGTGGTTTTTCCGCCGACGATTTTGTTCTGATAAGTGTAAAGATTGACATAGTCGGTCCACACGTCGATATACTGACCGTAAAGGTTTACAATGCTGTCTCTGCTGATGGTCTCCCCTTCCTTGGTGAGCACCTTGTCGAGCAGCGTGACCTTGGAATTATAAAGCTCGTAGGACACACCGGGAGTGGGACCCAAAAAATCTTCTCTTATGTAGCTTGTCCACTCGTCGCCGAGACTGAATCGGTAGGAAACGTAAATGGTGATATAATCCTCGTCGGCGGGAATGTCGACGGGAAATTCGGTCACCGTTTCGGTGGGATTTTCGCCGAAAGCGATGCCGTTTATTTTTATATAGCTTTTTGAATCGTCCTCGCCGTTTACGCAAAGGTCGTCAAGAGTCCAGTAGAAATTAAGGTCGCTGTCGTGATCCCACACAAAGGCCTCGATGCTTTGGAAAATTGCGGCCGCATCGACCTGCTGCTGGCCGCGGTAAAGAGCCTCGCCCGAGGCTTGGTTTGCGCTGCTTGCCTTGGAAATACGAACCTCGTAGTTGCCGCTTTTTTCAAGCCTGTCGGAGGTGCTGTCGTCGAATTTTTCGTCGCCCTTTCCGGCATAGGAGGGACGGACATAATCGGTGTTGAGCTCGTCCTTGGAGGAGGAACCGTAGCCGGGCACAGGGCCGCTCGGAGTATCTCTACCGGGAGTGAGGTTGCCGCCGTTTTCTCCGCCCGTACCGCCGTTTCCGCCGCCGTTTCCGGTTCCGTTTCCACCGGGCACGGTTCCGCCCGAGGGGGCATTTCCGCCGCCACCGCCGGGAAGTATAAGATCGCCTTCGGAGGAGGGACGGTCGGTCAGCTCATAGACATTATCGCCGTTTCCCGAACCCGAGGAAGAAGTGCTGCCCGCACCCGTTCCCGTCGTGACCGTTCCGGTGCCGCCGGGAGCCTGCTGCCCCTGACCGAACAGATAGCCGGTATTGCTGCCGTTTTGGCCGGTCATGTCGTCGGCATCGTCCTGCTGCCAATAGGAATCGTCACCGCCGCTTTGCTCGTCGTCGCCCGCGGCGGAACCACCGTCGGGGAAAAGAATCTGATTGCTGTTCAGCTCCCGATCGGTGTCAAAGGGGAAAAACCCCTGACGGCTCCTTGCAACTCCCATAACGACAATCGCCAAAGCGAGCACCGCAATGAGACCCGTCGAAACTATGCGAAGTTTTCCTTTCATATATCTTTTACCTCTTTTTGAATCGTCTGCCCGATAATACCGAACAAGGCGTCATAATCAATGGGTTTGCTCAAATGGCCGTTCATTCCGCTTTCGATGGAGAGGCGTTCGTCCTCCACAAAGGCGTCGGCCGACAGCGCGTAAATGGGAATTTCCTTTGCGTCGCGGCGGTCAAGAGCTCTTATGGCCTTGGTGGCGTCGCGGCCGTTCATGACCGGCATCTGCACATCCATAAGGATAAGGTCATATGTTCCCTGCTCGCAGGCGGCAAACTTGTCCACCGCCGCCTTGCCGTTTTCGGCCACATCCACCGTCACGCCCTTTTGCCCGAGAATTTCCACCGTTATCATGGCGTTGATCTCGTTATCCTCGGCAAGAAGCACGCGGCAGGAAAGCTTGTCGGGCAGCGGCTTTTTCGCTTTTTCCTCCTGCTCGGGCTTTTGCTCTTCCGTCTCGACCGTATCGCCCGCCGCAACGGGAAGGGTGAGAAACACCGAGAAATCCGAGCCCTTGCCCTTAAGGCTTTCCACAACGATTTGACCGCCCATAAGCTTGACAAGCTGATCGGAAATCGCCATTCCGAGTCCGGTTCCGCCGTAGCGGCGTGTGGTGCTGGTGTCCTCCTGCTCAAAGGGGTTGAAAATGCGGTTTATGAATTCGGGGTCCATGCCGATTCCCGTGTCGTGAACCTTTATCATGAGATCCACCGAATCTTCAAGCTTCATCATCTGGCGGAAGGTCACCGTAACCTCGCCCTCGCTTGTGAATTTCACGGCGTTGGAAAGGAAGTTTATGACGACCTGACCTATCCTGAGCTCGTCGCCCACTACCCTGTCCACCGTCACACTTTCGAAATTGACGTTATATTTGACTCCCTTGGCGTCAAGGGTTTTGTTGAACATATTATAGAGCTTGTCGCCGAAGGCTTTAAGGCTGAAAACGCCCTCCTCAAGCTCGACCTTGCCCGCCTCGATACGGGACATATCGAGAATGTCGTTTATAAGGCTTAAAAGGTGGTCGGAAAGCTCGTCGGTTCGACGGAGATACTGCATGGCAGGGTGATTTTCCGGCAGGCTGTCCTTTGCAAGCTTTATCATACCGGTGATACCGTTCATAGGGGTTCTTATTTCGTGAGACATACGGAAAAGGAAGCTTGTTTTGAACTGACTTGCCTTTTCGGCGTCGTCGAGACATCTTTTATACTGCTCCTCCCGCTTGTGCTCCTCGGTGATATTGCGGAAAATCAGCAGATTTGTGGTTTTGTCGCGGCTTTGCTCGGCCGTGAGGAAAAGCCAAAGCCCGTCCTTTGTCTCAAACTGAAATTCAAAGGGCTCGCCGCCGTCAAAGGCCTCGTACTTTTTCCAAAAAGCGGCCTCGTCGTCGTGATTCTTTGCACAGCCAAGCATGCTTTTGACATCCTCCGAAAGCCGCGACGGAGTCACACCGAGAAGCGGCTCGAGAGCGCCGATAACCTCGGTGGGCATAAGGTCGCTTCGCCTCAAAGCGATACAGACCTCGTTTTTCTGCTCCGACAGCTCCTGCAAAAGAAGCCTTTCGGACACCGAAAAATCCGCCTTTTGTTTTTTGACCCTGCGCCTTCTGCGAGGGATATATCCGAGCAGAACCACCGCCGCCACAACTTCGATACAGCCGACAACCACCAAAATATAATTGCGGCCGAGCAGCGTTATTAAATCTGCAAATAAACTCATTGATTATCTCCCTTAATTCAAGGCCGCCGTCACAAAATCGACAGCCCGCCGAAAAGCGCCTTGCACGCACTTTCCCACACTTACTATAATTATATCGATTAAACTCCTATTTTTTTCAAAAAACAATGTGATTGGAGAAAAAAGGCAATCTTTGTCACATTATGCAACTGTGTACCTACCCAAAGGCACTTTTATGTAAAAAAAAGTCACTTCGTTCCGAAATGACAAAAAAATCCGCGTTTTTCACGGCCGCAAAGGCTCAAAAACACGGATTTTGCCTTATTTTTTGATTAAAATTCACAAAAGCAGAACCCGCCCCGCGAAGATAAAACGGGACGGGTCCTTTGTCATGTCAATCGGGTTTTATACCGCGATAAGCTTTTTAAGCCAAAGCCCGCACTAACGGGTCTTAGGCAGACGGGTTTTGAAAAACTTCACAAGGCCGCATTTCCAGCAAAGCAGCATACCGAAAACCGCTCCCACAACCGCCTGAAGAATCTGATAAGGCAGCTTGACGATTGCATACTGGGGGGTGCTGTATATAAACGCGCGGCCGAGAGAATAGCCCACAACCATGATAACGGCTCCGATTGCCACGCCTATTGCCGAGGCGGCGACGGGACGTTTTTTCATCACATGATGGGCAAAAAGCGAAATCACGACGGCCTGAAGTCCGTGGGTCACAAGAGACACAAACATGGGGGTCGGATAAAAGAAGAAGTCTCCGAGGAAGGCTCCCACGCCGCCCACCATAAAGGCCGCAAGCGGGTCGAGAAGTATCGCCGCCGTGCAGATGATTATGTCGTTAAGATAAAGATGTCCGCCGGGAACGGGCACGCCGAAGGAGCTGAGCGCCACGTTCATCGCCATGAAAAGCGCCGTGGTGCAGATCCAGAGGGTGGTCTTTTTTGTGTTGCTGACATTGGTTTTTTCGGTCATTTTATTTTCCTCCTTGCCAAATCTCGTGACAAAGTGTATAATAAATTTTGGTGATATACAATAGTCAGAAAGAGAGAAAATAATATAACCAGATGAAATACATAATCGACAGCAAAAAGCGCCCCTACTATCTTCAGATATACTCCTTTCTCAGGGACGATATTTTAAAGGGCACATATCCCTATAAATCAAAGCTGCCCTCCAAGCGTCTTATCGCCGAGGAAACGGGGGTGAGCACGGTGACGGCGGAGCACGCCTTCGAGCTGCTTTGCGACGAGGGCTATGCCGAGGCAAAACAGCGCAGCGGATATTTTGTCATTTTCAAAAAGACCGACGGTTTTGCCCTGTCGAATCCGCCAGAAAAGAATGAAGCTCCAACCGCTTTTTCCCCCTCCTTCGGGGAATTTTCGGCCTCGGTGCTGGCAAAGACCATGCGGCGTGTGCTGACCGAATACGGCGACGGAATTTTGGAAAAATCCCCCGGTTCGGGCAGAGAGGAGCTTAAATCCGCCATTAAGCGGTATCTCGCCCTCAACCGCGGAATGGACGTGGAGCCCGAGCGCATAATAATCGGTTCGGGCGCCGAATATCTCTACCGCCTGATAATCGAGCTTATGGGGCGGGACAAAACTTATGCCATCGAGCACCCGTCCTATGACAAGCTTGAACGCATATACCGCGCGGCCGAGGTAAAATTCGAGCTGCTGCCCCTGTCAAAGGACGGAATAGACAGCTCCGCCCTCGCCCGCTCGTCGGCCGACATTCTTCACACCACCCCCTACCGAAGCTTTCCTACGGGAGTCACCGCATCGGCCTCAAAGAGATATGAATATATCCGCTGGGCCGACTTCGGCAATCGATTTATCATCGAATCCGACTACGGCTCGGAATTTTCGGTGAGTTCAAAACCGGCCGAGACCCTGTTTTCCATGTCCGACGGTGACAACGTGATTTATCTCAACACCTTTTCCAAAACCATTTCAAAATCCTTAAGGGTGGGATATATGGTTCTGCCGAAAAGGCTTGTCGACCCCTTTTATGACAAATTGGGGTTTTATTCCTCCACCGTTCCCACCTTTGAACAGCTTGTTCTCGCAGGGCTCATATCAAGCGGAGACTTCGAGCGGCACATAAACAGGGTGAGAAGGCTTATACGCCGAGGGCTTGCGCCCGGCAGCGGAGTTTGATTTTTCGGTTGCAAATTTTTGCGGCTTGTGATAAACTTGCAATGATTTGTAAACTTTCGGGGGTGAAAGTATGATTAAAGACAGCTATAAAGAGGGTATGTTCTATCGAGAGGATTTCGACGGATATTCCGCCGACCTCGGAGACAGCATACGCTCTTTGCTCGACGAAAACCACGGCGTGGGCATTATCGGGGGATATTACAAAAAGGATTTTCCCCTTTGCATGGTCAGCGAACTGACCCTTCGAATGCTCGGCTACGGCGGCGACGGCGAGTTTGAGCAAAATACCGGCTGCTGCATGACGGGGCTTGTTTTCGGCGAAATTCCCGACGAAATGTTTGCCGCGTCGGACGGCGAATACATACTCCGCCTCAAGGGCAAAAACAACAACGTCTGGACAAGAATCGTCAAACATGACGCCGTGCTCAAAAGCGGAATGAGAATTTGGCTTGCCTCGGTTTGCGATATGGACGCGCTTTATCAAAAGGAACTGCAGGTCAGCCGAATCACAAACGACAAAAAGCAGGAGGAGCTTGCCCACAGAGCCGAGTTTGAAAAGGCCAATGCCGAGCTCGAAAGACGAAAATCGGAGCTCGAAGCAACGCTTTCCCGCTCCGAGCTTAACAACGAGATCATTCTCGCCATCGGAAGAATTTATCAGCTTGTCTTTTCCCTTGACCTTAAATCAAACACCTACCGCGAGGTCATTGTGGGAGGGGAACGCCAAATTTCCGAGGGTGCAAGCGGAAACACCGCCGAGGCCTTTAAAACAATGACCGAGCGAACCGTCATGCCCGAATTTGTCGACGGGGTGACGAAATTTCTCGACCTTTCAACCCTTCCCGACCGTCTTAAAAACCAGACCGACATTTCCCACGATTTCAAATCGGTCATGGGAAACTGGAATCAGATAAGATTTATCGTTCAAAAAAGAGATTCGACCGGCAAAGTCGACAAGGTCATACTCACACTCCAGATAATCAACAAGCAGAAGAAACGGGAATTTGAATACGAGCGAAATCTTGCCGGAATCACCGAGGAGGCTCAGCGGGCCAACATTTCGAAAAGCGATTTTCTTCGCCGCATGAGCCACGACATAAGGACGCCCATAAACGGAATCCGAGGCATGATAGAAATTGCAAACCACTATGACGGAGACATCGTTAAACTGAGAGAATGTCGTCAAAAGATGTGGGAGGCGTCGGGCTATCTGCTTTCGCTTGTAAACAACGTGCTGGACATGAACAAGCTTGAATCGGGCATTACCGAGCTTGCAAACGAGCCCTTCGACCTTATCGAGCTTTTGGGCGAGATAAACGCCGTCGCCGAGATGCAGGCCGTCGAACACGGCATACGCTTTACCGTCAAAGACGACAATCGCCAAATAGTACACCGCCGTCTTGTGGGAAGTCCCACACACATCAAACAAATTCTTATGAACATCGCCGCAAACGCCGTGAAATACAACCGCGAAAACGGCAGCATAACCGTCTGTTGCCGCGAGCTTGAATGCGACGGGGACAGCGTGACCATTGAATTTATCTGCTCTGACACGGGGATAGGCATGAGCGAGGAATTTCAGGAACGAATGTTCGAGCCTTTTTCCCAAGAGGGGCGAAACAACGCCCGCACGAAATACGACGGCTCGGGGCTCGGGCTTTCCATCGCAAAGGGACTTGCCGAGCAAATGGGCGGAAAAATCAAGTGTCTCAGCAAAATCGGAAAGGGTACGACCTTTCACGTTACCCTCAAGCTTAAAATCGACAAAAGCGAGCCCGTGCCGAAAATCGAGAAGGAACCCTTCGACGGCCTTGACGGAGCAAGAATTCTCGTGGCGGAGGACAACGATTTAAACGCCGAGATAGCAAAATTCTTTATCGAGCAGAACGGTGGAAAGGTCATCGAGGCCAAAAACGGCTTTGAAGCGGTCAAGGAATTCGAAAACTCCGAAGTGGGCGGCATCGACGTCATTTTAATGGACATCATGATGCCGGTCATGAACGGATATGAAGCCACAAAATGTATCCGACTTTCCAACCGTCCCGACGGCAAGACGGTTCCCATAATCGCCATGTCGGCCAACGCCTTTTCCGACGACATTGTGCAAAGCAAAAACGCGGGAATGAACGACCATGTGGCAAAGCCCCTTTCCACCGAAAAGTTGATTTCCACAATACACACCTATTTGGGAAAAGGGACAAAAAACGACAATTAAAGCCCCCGAATTTTAGTCCCCGAAAGGGATTGACAATTTAAATTTATGTGATATACTTTACCTTGATCTCAATTGGGACAGCGTTCCGAAGCAAGATTAAACGACCGCCGACAAGGTCGGCTAAGGCCATACGGACAGCCGGGTCGAATGCCGAAAATTTGCCCTTTGCGGGGCGGTTGGCAACTTCTGTTGCCTTATTGGTTGAGTTAAAAGCTCAGTTTTATAAGTTGGTTACTTTATAACCGAAGTGCCTTTGGCATGAACTTGTGAAATGATCAATAAGAGTAGTAAAAGTAATCTTTGCTATATAGACTCTGATCTCATTGTGATTTGATGTTGACCCATATGCGCCCCAAAGGGGGAATTTTGCCGAGACCGGCCTTTTTATGTCGGACTTCGGGTTTCATCGTCATAAATGATGTGCAAGCGGCATGCTGCCAAAAGGCGGCCTGCCGTTTTTTATTTTGCCCGCAAAACAAATGAGGAGAAGAGAGCATGAAAAAAATAATCGAACTTAAAAACATCTCCAAGTCCTTCGACGGGGAAACCGTCCTCGACAACATAAGTCTTGACATCCACGACAACGAATTTATAACCCTGCTCGGCCCCTCGGGCTGCGGAAAGACCACCACCCTGCGTATTATCGGCGGCTTTGAATATCCCGACAGCGGCGACGTTATTTTCATGGGAGACAAGATAAACGACGTCCCCCCTCACAAGCGCCATGTTAACACGGTTTTTCAGAAATATGCTCTTTTCCCCCACCTCAACGTCTTTGAAAACGTGGCGTTTCCTTTGAGAGAGCGCAAGGTCCCCAAAAAGGAAATCAAGGAAAAGGTGGACAAAATGCTGTCCATGGTTCTGCTTTCGGGCTTTGCTCAGCGCAAGGTCACAAGCCTTTCGGGCGGCCAGCAGCAGCGTGTGGCAATCGCCCGCGCCCTTGTAAACGAACCCAAGGTTCTGCTTCTCGACGAGCCTCTCGGCGCCCTCGACCTCAAGCTTCGCAAGGATATGCAGCAGGAGCTTAAAAAAATTCAGAAAAACACGGGTATAACCTTCATTTTCGTCACTCACGACCAGGAAGAGGCGCTGAGCATGTCCGACACCATTGTCGTCATGAGTCACGGAAAGATACAGCAAATCGGCAGTCCCACCGACATATACAACGAGCCCGTCAACGCCTTTGTGGCCGATTTCATCGGAGAAAGCAACATTGTCGACGGAATTATGAAAGAGGATTTCAAGGTTTCCTTCGGCGGGCAGGTTTTTGAATGTCTCGACAGCGGGTTTGGCAAAGACGAGCCGGTCGACGTGGTCATACGCCCCGAGGACGTGGACATCGTCCCCCCCGAAAAGGGACGGCTTAAGGGCAAGGTCACCTCGGTCACCTTTATGGGCGTTCACAACGAAGCCATTGTCGACATTGACGGCTTCAAATGGATGATTCAGACCACCGACCCGGTGGAGGAGGAAGCCTTTATAGGCATAACCCTCGATCCCGACGCCATTCACATCATGAAAAAATCCGAATATTCGGGAATGTTCGGCGACTATTCCTCCTTCTCAAACGAGCTGGATGAGCTGGCCGATCCGGAAAGCGGTGAAGAGGAATGAAAAAACACGCAAAAACAAATCTTCCCAGCTCGAGAGGGGTCATAGCCCCCTATTCGGTGTGGTCGCTGCTTTTCACGGTCATTCCGCTTGTTTTCGTGGCCTATTACGCCTTCACCGACAATTCCTTTGCCTTCACCACCGAAAACATCACCCGTTTTTTCACCGCCACAAGCACCATCACCGGCGACGACGGCAGCTCGGCCGAGGTTCGCACCTATATAGTTATATTCCTGCGTTCGCTTAAGCTCGCCGTCATTTCCACGGCGATATGCCTCCTTCTCGGCTATCCCGTTGCATATATCATGGCAAGGGCGAGCAAAAAGGTGCAGAAAACCATGATGACCCTCATCATGATTCCCATGTGGATGAACTTTCTCATCCGAACCTATGCCTGGATGACAATTTTGCAGGATTCGGGAATAATCAACGGTCTGCTCGCCAAAATCGGTCTCTCCCCCGTTCACGTCATCGGAACCGAAACGGCGGTCATAATCGGAATGGTATACGACTATTTTCCCTATATGATTTTGCCCATATATTCGATTCTCGCAAAGCTTGACGGCCGTCTTATCGAGGCGGCAAGGGATCTCGGCTGCAACGGCGGCTCGGTGCTGCGGCGGGTCATTTTCCCCTTAAGTCTGCCCGGAGTTATATCCGGAGTGACCATGGTGCTCATTCCCTCCATATCCACCTTCTACATTTCCCAAAAGCTCGGCAGCGGAAAATTTTTCCTCATCGGCGACGCCATAGAGGGACAGTATGTGGCAAACAATCTGCATTTTGCCGCCGCTATCGCCTTTATTTTAATGCTTATACTGCTCGTCGGCATGGCGGTCATGAAGCATTTCACCACCAAACGACTTTACGGAGGGGATTAACATGAAGCTGTCGTCAAAAATATACAGCGGCATAATTTTCGTTTTTCTTTTTGCTCCCATAGTTGTGCTGCTGATTTTTTCCTTTAACGAAGGCAAAAGCCTTTCGGTATTTTCGGGATTTTCCCTCAAATGGTATGAGGAGCTGTTTGCCGACCGAAGCACCCTCGAATCGGTGAAAAACACGCTGCTTCTCGCCGCCTCGGCCACCGCCGTTTCCACCGTTATCGGCACTCTCGGCGCGGTGGGAATAAACAAGCTGCGCTCCAAATGGTATCGCACGGTCATGAACACCGTGACCGACATTCCCATGACAAATCCCGACATCATAACCGGCATTTCACTCATGCTGATGTTTGTTTTTGTGGGTCGGCTTTTCGGCCTTTCCACAAGCCTGAATTTCTTCACCATGCTTGCCGCCCACGTCACCTTCTGCACGCCCTATGTCATTTTGCAGGTGCTTCCAAAGCTCCGCCAAATGGACAGAGCCCTTCCCGAGGCCGCTCTCGACCTCGGCTGCACTCCCATGAGGGCATTTTTGAAGGTCGAGCTTCCCGAAATTCTTCCCGGAATAATTACAGGCGCCATTATGGCCTTCACCCTTTCCCTTGACGATTTTGTCATAAGCTATTTCACTTCGGGAAACGGTTTTCAGACCCTTCCCATCCGCATATACGCCATGACCAAAAAGACGGTCACACCGAAAATGTATGCTCTTGCCACAATCATCTTTTTCGTGACGCTGTCGCTGCTTCTCATAAGCAATTTGGTGGACGACGAGGACCAAAAAGCGCTTAAAGAGGCAAAGAAAAAGAGAAAAGCCAAAAAACACCGTGAAAAAGCCGCAAAAAGCGGTTTGAGATAAAGGGAGGAAAATCAATGAAAAAAATCGTATTTCTTATCATCGCATCCATGCTCATGTCGATCATGCTCACGGGCTGCGGCGGCGGAGAAACACTCACCCTGAACGTTTACAACTGGGGCGAATACATCTCCGACGGCAGCGAGGGCAGCTTTGACACGGTAAAAGAATTTGAAAAATGGTATAAGGAGACCTACGGCCAAAAGGTCAACGTCAACTATACCACCTATGCCTCCAACGAGGATATGTACAACAAAATTTCCAGCGGCGCAGTCAGCTATGACGTCATCATCCCATCCGATTACATGATTGCCCGTATGGTAAACGAAGGCCTTTTACAGCCCCTCAATTTCGACAACATTCCGAATTATAAGAACATCGACAGCAATTTCAAGGGTCTTTACTACGACGCAGACAATCTTTATTCGGTGCCCTATGCCTACGGAATAGTCGGTGTGATCTACGACGCAAACGTTGTGGACGAGGCCGACGCAAAGGATTGGGACCTTATGTGGAATTCCAAATATTCCGGCCGTATCGTCCAGTTCAACAATTCCCGCGACGCCTTCGGAACCGCCATGTATAAGCTCGGTCTTGACGTAAACACCAAGGACAAGGCCGATTGGGACGCCGCCTACAACGAGCTTCTGGCTCAGCGCCCCCTTGTTCACAGCTATGTTATGGACGAGATTTTCAACATGATGGAATCCGGCGAGGCCGCCGTCGGCTCCTACTATGCCGGCGACTATTTCACCATGAAGGACAATCAGTCGGAAAACGTCGACCTTAAATTCTATTATCCCGACAAAACAAACTTCTATATCGACGCCATGTGCATTCCCTCCTGTGCCGATAACAAGGAGCTTGCCGAGATTTTCATAAACTATATGCTGTCCGAGGAGCCGGCCGTCGCCAATGCCGAATACACCTACTATGCCTCTCCCAACAGCGCCGTCTATACAAGCACGGACTACATCGACGAAATGGGCGAAGAGGCCATGGCGGTGCTCTATCCCGAGCTCGGCAACTTCTCAAGCGAATATAACACCTATGCCTACCGCAATCTCGACGCCGATATGCTGGACTATCTCAACACCCTTTGGGAAAACGTTAAAATAAACTAAATAAAAAAAGGAGCCGCAGCGGGAAAATCCCGACGGCTCCTTTTTTTGATAAGATACTCGTATCCTTTATCCGAGAACGGAAATTTGAGATAAGAGAAAAGCGAAGAAAAGCAAAAAAAGAGCCGTAATTTTGATAGAAACCGTGTAAGGGGGTGCAACTACGGCTTAGAGGGGGTGCAGTTCTCAATTTGAGAGGGTGCATCATTGATGAACCCCAATGCAAAAACCTGTTTTCCGTTAAATCAGTTGGAACTGTGTCCACTTCTGAGATTTCAGCCGCCGGATAAAGATTGCGCCGCGGAACACGAGGTCGATGCTCATGCCGATCGCCACGCCGATCACGCCCCATCCGAGCCACAGACCGAACAGCGCCGAAAAGAAAAGCCGTGCGGCGATGGTCAGCGTGATGGAGATGATCATGGTGAACTTCACGTCACCGGCAGCGCGCAGTCCGTTGCCCAGCGAACCGGCAAAGGGGTAAGCCAGCCCATTGAAGATATTATTGATGAGCACCAGCCAGATCACAAGTTCTTTGGCTTCCGGTGAAATGGCGGAGTAACGGACGATCAGCGGCGTGATGGCGAAAACCAGGGCGTTCCACAGGATGGACAGTACCAGCGTGATCCTGTTGAGCTTTTTGAAATAGAATTGGCGGCATCAATCTTCCGCGCACCCATGCACTGACCAATCACCGTGGTGTAGACCGGAGCCATCGCAAGTCCCATGATGGACGCTAGCGACCAGATGCTCTGCGCCACGCCGTTTGCGACAATCTGGTACGTTCCGAATAGAGCCACCATGCTGGACAGCGCGACTTTGACAAGCTGATGCACGCCGTTTTCTACACCGTTCGGCAGCGCAATGCCCATGATTTTTTTGAGAAGTCCACCGTCCCACGCAAATACATCCGCAAGCCGGTATCGCACGGTGTTCTGCTTTCGGAAGCAATAGACCGTGACCGCCACGGCAGAAAGCACGCGGGAGATCAGCGACGGCCACGCAACGCCCGCCGCGCCCATTTTCAACGCAAACACACCAATACAGTTGCCAACCACGTTGATAATATTGGCAACGATGGAGACATTCATGGTCACATTGGTTTTTCCGATACTGCGGCACAGCGCCGTGAACAAAAAGATCGGCACCGTGTTGAACGATGTGACCAGCGACACGCCGGATACATCCGCTTCACCGGAAAAGCTGACCACAAACGTGTCCGCGATGCCGACAAACATCAGAAGAAACTGCTCGATAAAAAGCGGGATAATCAGATTCCGCAGTCTTTATTTGTAAACATATTATGCCTCGTATTTCTGCGTAAAAGCGTGCCGGCTGTCTGACAGCATTCGTTCAACTTTTTCCATATTCCAGTCACAGAAATTCGTTGCAATCATGGAAGCGATACCATGTGCGTGCATCCAAAGCTGATCGTGCAAAAGATCCGCTTCTGTGTGGTCAATATGATAGGTGTCCATCAGCCCGGCAATAGCCTCCTCAATCATGGGCAGCAAAGTCTGCTTGATCTCCGCAAAGGCGTTGGGACGCATGAACAGAAAACGGAACAAATGCGGCTCATCCTTGGAGAATTGAATGTAGCGGAGATCGTATAGCCGAACCGCATTCCCTGCCTCGCCGCTCATGTATTTTTCAAATTCCGTCACAGTAAGCGGCGTCAGCTCCATGCGCAGTTCATCCATTCCGGAGAAGGACAGATAAATGGGCTGAGTCGAGCATCCCAGCGCTGCGGAAAGCTGTTTGATGTTTACTGCCTCATAGCCCTGCGTTTTCAGCAGCTCCAAGGCCGCAGTTAAAATTCTTTCTTTTGGTACTTGCTTTTTAGCCGGCATTGTCGGATCACCCCAAGAATAAATGAATTTATTGATAACTGTATTTATTATATTGCGGTAAGACCTTGTTGTCAAGATGCGGCTGCTTCTTGAACGAAAGCAAGCATTAGTTTTCATCAAAAAGGGTCTGCTGATTCTATACATTCCTATGAGAGTCGCTATTCTGCCGACAATATGGCGAAAGCCCGCAGGCGGTTAAACCTACGGACTTTGTACTTTCAGGGCTTATGCGTCAATCTCTGTGCCGCCCCGGAATTTGAAGGCCATCCGTCCGTCAGCGTGGACAGTTACCGTGTCGATGATGGTCAGCCAGAGCTTTTCGTCGAACTCAGCGAGGGCATCCAATTCCTGCACTTCAAACATAAAAGCTCCGACGTCTTCTGCCTGGGCTTCCCGTTCCGCCTTTGTGGTGCGGAGCTGCTCAAGCTGTGCCTTAGCCTTTTCGTACCGCTCCACAAATCCATTGTACCGGGCGGCGTATTCATCCTGATTCTGAGCCGTTTGCGAATTCTCCGCAATGCAGCGTTTCGTCAGCTCGGCCACCACCTCAATCTCCTCAATCAGGCTCTCAATTTCTGCATCAATGCCCGTGCAATCCGTCAGTGTGGTTTGCATCAAGCGGCAGTCCTCAAGGATGTTGTCCTTGCTGCCGATAATGGCGTTGAGGGCAGCAACAAACCGCATTTTGATGGTTTCCTCGTCCAAGTGAGGTGTTTCGCATTTATGCTCGCCCTTGAATTTGCCGTTGCATTGCCAGATGACCCTGCGGTATTTTGAGGTGGAGTTCCGGACTTTTGAGCCGAAGTAGGAACCGCAGTCCCCGCAGACGATGCGGGAGGAGAAAATGCTCTTTGCAATATGTACTTGCGGTTCTTGAAGGACAGCCATCGTGCCTACTGTACCTTTGCAGGTAAGCAAAATGTCTCCACAATATGCAAAGGCACGACCATATTCCGTCCAACGGTTAATTAACACAATTCCGTTTTCAATATTTGATGCCCCAGTAATATAAGGAATGCCTTTTCCACAATCATTGTATTTATCCGGTGTCACATCTTGCCCAGATTAAAGTTCAATGACCGTGCTCAACCGTACCCATTCCCACAAATCGGGGATGTCAAACGTTACTTCATCCGCCAACGACCGCACTTCATCACCGATTTTCTCATAAGGAGTATTATCAGAACTCGGCTGTTTAACGAATACCCCCAGCAGTTCAACGATTACTCGGTAGTTTAACGATTACAACGGCTCAGAAAACCCAGACACCCATAAAACGCACGAAACCCCGCTGCAGAATTACTCTGCAGCGGGGTTTGCTTATGTGCTGAAACAGCCGGAAAGCCTTATTTCAAGCGGTTTTCAGGCATAGAAAAATGCCACCGTAATTCTATTAAAATTACGGTGGCATTATGGTGGACGCAAGGGGACTCGAACCCATGACCTCTCGCGTGTGAGGCGAACGCTCTAACCAGCTGAGCTATGCGTCCAAACAAAAAACCGACCGAAGAAACCACAGGTCTCATTTGCGGGTCGGTTTTCTTTGGTGACCCGGACGAGAATCGAACTCGTGTTACCGCCGTGAAAGGGCGGTGTCTTAACCGCTTGACCACCGGGCCGAATTGGTAGCGGCAGTCGGATTTGAACCAACGACACTTCGGGTATGAACCGAATGCTCTAGCCAACTGAGCTATGCCGCCATGCAGTCGAGCAAGTGGTATTATACTATGCACCCCCATGTTTGTCAACACCTTTTTTTATTTTTTTAAAACTTTTTTCTTAAGTTTTTAAGCATTTCCGTTGACCGACATTTTGATTTTTAAAAATCGTTTTTTTAAAATCAGGCGAAATCAGGAGATATTTAAAGAAAATAAAAGAAACAGTCTTATTATTTAAATTTTATCCCAATTTTGTGTTGACAGGCAATTTAACTTGTGGTATTATTTTGGAGCGGCAAAAAGCCGTTATTTGTTTGTTTCTAATGTTAATATTAAATATTTCGGAGGAAAGCAATATGTCAACTTATATGCCTAAAGCAGCCGACATTGAGCGTAAATGGTATGTCCTCGACGCCGCGGGTAAGCCCCTCGGCCGTGTCGCAGCAGTTGCCGCCGATCTTCTTCGCGGCAAGCGCAAGACTACCTTCGTTCCCCATCTCGACTGCGGAGATCACGTCATCATCATCAACGCCGACAAGGCCGTGCTGACCGGCAACAAGCTCACCCAGAAGTTCTATCGCCGTCACACCGGTTACATCGGACATCTTAAGGAAACCGATTACGGTACCCTCATGGCTCAGCGTCCCGAGCTCGCAATGGAGCTTGCCGTTAAGGGCATGGTTCCCGACAACACCATCGGCCGCAGCGCTCTCACCCGCCTTCGCGTTTACAAGGGCGCCGACCACAAGCACGCGGCTCAAAAGCCCGAGGCTTACACACTTTAAGGGAGGTAACGAATAATGTACGACAGCAAACCTTATTTCTACGGCACCGGCCGCAGAAAGAGCTCTGTGGCTCGCGTTCGTGTCTATAACGGCACCGGCAAAATCACCATCAATGACCGTGACATCGACGAGTATTTCGGTCTTGAAACTCTTAAGCTCATCGTTCGTCAGCCTCTCGCGGCCACCAAAACGAACGGAAAATTCGACATCGTCTGCCGCGTAGGCGGCGGTGGAGTTACCGGTCAGGCCGGCGCAATCCGCCACGGTCTTTCCCGCGCTCTGCTTCAGTATGATGCCGAGCTTCGCCCCATTCTTAAGAAAGCAGGCTTCCTGACCCGCGATCCCAGAATGAAAGAGCGTAAGAAATACGGTCTCAAAGGCGCCCGCCGCGCACCCCAGTTCTCCAAGAGATAACTTCTGGCAGTCCGATTTCGCAATTTCAAGAGCCTATGCGTGTGCATGGGCTCTTTTTTTGCGCCTTTAAGGGAATTTGAACCCAACATTGTGTTGAAATAAGGCTTTTTGTTTGATATAATCAAGGTGACAAGGAGGTATTTTCATGATCTTTATAGGCATTGATCTCGGCACATCGGCGGTCAAGCTGATTGCCATGAAGGAAAACGGCAAAATTCTCAAAACCGTTTCAAAGGAATATCCCCTGTATTTTCCGAAATCCGGTTGGTCCGAGCAAAATCCCGAGGATTGGTTCTCGGGCGTAATGTCGGGACTTTGTGAGCTGCTTTGCGGTCTTGACAAAAGCGAGGTAGCGGGAATAAGCTTCGGCGGGCAGATGCACGGCCTTGTTGCGCTTGACGAAAATGACGATGTGATTCGCCCGGCTATACTCTGGAACGACGGACGATCCGCAAAGCAAACCGAATATCTGAATACCGCCGTTGGCAAGGAGCGACTTTCGGCACTTACGGCCAACATCGCCTTTGCCGGGTTTACAGCCCCGAAAATCCTTTGGATGAGGGAAAACGAGCCGGAAAATTTCGTGCGAATCAAGAAAATCATGCTGCCCAAGGATTTTATCGCCTATCGCCTTTCGGGAAGCTTTTGCACTGATGTTTCCGACGCCTCGGGCACCCTGCTTTTCGACGTGAAAAACCGCCGCTGGTCAAAGGAAATGCTTGACATATGCGGTATAGACGAAAGCCTGCTGCCGAGGGTTTATGAAAGCTATGAACCTGTCGGAACCCTTAAGGAGGAGCACGCAAAAGCCCTCGGTCTTTCAAATAACGTTAAAATCGCGGCGGGAGCGGGAGACAACGCGGCGGCCGCAATCGGCACGGGAACGGTGTCGGACGGCGACTGCAACATTTCCCTCGGAACCTCGGGAACGGTGTTTATCTCAAAAGACGCTTTCGGAACCGACGGGCAAAACGCGCTGCACTCCTTTGCCCACGCAAACGGCAAATATCATCTCATGGGCTGTATGCTCAGCGCCGCATCCTGCAACAAATGGTGGTGCGAAAACATTCTGAAAACCTCCGACTATGCGGCCGAGCAGCAGGGAAACCTTAAGCTCGGGGAAAACCCGGTCATCTTTCTGCCATATCTCATGGGCGAGCGTTCGCCCCACAACAATCCCGACGCAAGAGGTGTTTTCTTCGGAATGTCCATGGATACTACCCGACAGGACATGACCCTTTCGATACTTGAGGGGGTAGCTTTTGCGCTTAATGATTCCATAGAGGCGGCAAAAAGCACCGGTGCCGTAGTAACCTCGGCAAAAATATGCGGCGGCGGCGCCAAAAGCCCCCTTTGGAGGCAGATAATCGCCGACGTCACGGGGCTTTGCATAGAAACCGTCGAATCGGAGGAGGGTCCCGCTCTCGGAGCGGCCATGCTGGCGGCGGTGGGCTGCGGAGCTTTCGACTCGGTAACAAAGGCGGCGCAAAGCATTGTCAGGGTCGTGAGCACAACAAGGCCCGACCCCGAGGCGGTCGAAAAATATAAAGAAAAATATCAAAAATTCAGAGAGCTTTACCCCGCTCTCAAAAACCTGTTTTAATTACGGAGGAACAAATGGAAAACCAAAGCAAATCGAAAATTCAAATCAAAATTAACGGCACCGATATTTCGGAATTTTCCGCGGTCACCGAGGGCAGCGGCCTTCTTGCTCTTAAGGAGTCTGTGGAAAACCGCGTTTTTGAGCTGACGGGAAAAACTCTGTCAAAAAATTCAGAGCGTAAAATTATTATTTCGGAAGAATTTTCAAACGAGCTTGACGCCGCTCAAATCAAGGTGCAAATCGGAAACGACGTTATAATTTCGGCAAAGGGCGGCCGCATTAAGGACGCCGCAGGCTTTTTCTGCCAAAACGTTCTTTGCGAAAAGAACGCAAAGGACGGAAAATTGGAGCTTTCTCAAAAGGACGGCTATGTGGGAGATGTTTTCAGAAACCCCACCACAAAAACCTCCTGCCCCGACCCCTTTGTAAAATACGTCGACGGATATTACTACACCGTTTTTACCGCTTTCGACCGTCTCGAGCTTTACAGAAGCCGCCATCTCTCCACCCTCACCACCGATGAGAGCAAGGTCATCTACCGCGGCGGAGACGAGGTCATAAAGGCCGACATTTGGGCACCGGAATTTTATTTTGACCCGAATTACAAGCGTTGGTATGTCTATTCAAACGGCACCATGACTCCCGGCGATCTCGACACCCAGCGGCTCTTTTGCCTCGAGTCCGACACCGAGGACATTTTCGGCGATTATCACTTCAAGGGGCTTATCGACCCCGACACCTACTGCATCGATTTCTCCCCTTACTATAACCCCTATACCGACACGCTTTATTTTTCCTATGCCCTTATCGGCGGCGGAATGAACAGGGTTTGCATTGCGAAAATGGACAATCCCTGGACAATAAACGAGCAGAGCAGGCAAATAATCTGCAAGGCCGAATATCCTTGGGAGCTTTACACCGGCAGAGTCAATGAGGGCGGCTGTTTTATCGAACAGGGCAGCAAGATGTATCTTGCTTTTTCGGCCAACAACGGCGATTCCAAGCCCTACTGCGTGGGACTGCTCGAATTTCTCGGCGACTATAAAAATGACGACCTGAACAACCCCGATTTGTGGAAAAAGCTTGACCGCCCCCTGCTCAAAGCCGGGGAGGACATCTTCTGCACGGGACACAACTCCTTTTTCCGCTCTCCCGACGGCAGCGAGCTTTGGATTGCCTTCCACGGCCGCACCGACCCCATCGAAATAACATGGGAGCGCCCTCTTTGCTTTATGAAGGCGCAGCTTAATCCCGACGGCAGCTTTGTCATGGACACAACTCCCGAGCCGTCGCGCACCTATATAAAAGAGCCGTCGGCAAAGCTTTAACTCTTTATAAGTACCCCTAGGAGGATTTTAATGAAAAAACTTTTATGTCTGATTTTATCACTTTCCCTTTGCCCCCTTTTCGGCGTTTACCCCGCGGCGGAGGAGGCAAGCTCTCCCGCACAGTCGCTTAAGAATTTCGGAGTTTACGCCGATCTTAATTTAAACGGAAGGACCGACGTGGGCGACGCGCTGCTCATTCTTCAGTATTCGGTGGGAAAAATCACACCGACGCAGGACGAAATATCGGCAGCCGACCTTGACGGAGACGGAAAGGTCACGGTTTCCGACGCGCTTCTTGACCTTCAGTATTCGATGGGGATGTTTTCAATCTTTGCCGCCGGCGGCAAGACCGGCTCCCGCATAATCTACCCCTCGGGCTGTTCACAGTATGTGCTTGACGCCGTTAAAAAGCTGCAAAGCTTTATAAATGAGCAGACGGGGGCAAAAATTCTCTTTTCCCCCGATTCGAGAGCCGAGCAGGCGGGTGACATTCTCATCGGAAACACCAACCGTCCCCTTTCATCGGAAATCTCCTCAGAGCTTTCTCAGGGCGAATTCGCAGTCAAGGAAAGCGGCGGACAGCTTGCGATTTGCTCCTATTCCGACGAGACCCTTCTTGCGGCGGCGGAATATCTTACAAACTTTTTAAAATCGCAAAACAATGCCTGTATGCTTTCAAAGGACTTCGGGTTTTGCAGTCCCTTTGACACGCCCGCAATTCCCGCAAAGGGCATAAAGGTGTGCAAAAACGACATTTCCGATTTTGTCATAACGGCCGACAGCGCCCTTTCCCCCTATGCCGAGGTCATAAAGCAGCGGATTTTGTCAGTTTCTGGAAAAGAAATTGAAATCACAAACGGCGAGGGGCAAAAAAGCATTGTCCTTTCAAACGACCCCGAAAACGAGCTTGAGGGTCCCGAAATCAAGGTGGAAATTTCCGATGACAAAATCCTTATCGCCGCAAAGGGCGAACGCATAAATGACGCCGTGAATTATTTTTGCACAAAGGTCATATCCGCCGAAAATTATTCAAACGGATTTGTGCTGCTCGACTCTTCGCAAAACTTTAAGGGCGATATTTTGAAAAATCCCGCGACCGAAATGTCCTGTCCCGACCCCTTTGTCAAATATGTTGACGGATATTACTATGCGATTTTCACCGAGGCCACCCGCCTGACCCTTTATCGAAGCCGTTATCTCTCCACCGTCACCACCGACGAGCAGCTTACGGTCTATACAGGCGGCTGGGACGTTATTCAAAGCGACATATGGGCTCCCGAATTTTATTTTGACAAAAATCAAAACAAATGGTATATATACGCCAACGGAACTCTCTCCCCCGGCAACTATGAAACCCAGCGGCTCTTTTGTCTCGAGTCCGACGGCAGCGAGCTTTGGGGAAATTATCACTTCAAAGGGATTTTGGGAGACGGCTACTGCATCGACGCCTCGCCGTATTACAACGAGTATACCGACACCCTTTATCTGACCTATGTTTCGGCGGGCGGGGGCGTTAACCGCATAGCCACGGCGAAAATGGAAAACCCATGGACGATGGACGAGCAAAGCCGCACCGTAATCTCAAGTCCCACACTCTCCTGGGAGCTTGAAACGGGAAAGGTCAACGAGGGCGGCTGTTTTATCGAGCAAAACGGAAAGCTTTACATTTGCTTTTCGGCAAACAACGGCGACTCGAAGGAATATTGTCTCGGCCTTTTGGAATTCAAAGGCGATTACAAAAAGGACGACCTCACCGACCAAAGCAAATGGCAAAAGCTTTCCCGTCCGCTGCTTCGCGCAGGCGGAGGAATATACTGCACGGGGCACAATTCCTTTTTCCTCTCCCCCGACGGCAGCGAGCTTTGGATAGCCTTCCACGGCCGCACCTCGACCGAGGAGGCCACCTGGCACCGTCCGCTCTGCTTTATGAAGGCAAAGCTTGACAAAAACGGCAATTTCATTATGGACAGCGTTCCCGACCTTGCGGGAAGCTTTATGAAAGAGCCTTCAAGAAACGGATAAATTTAAAGACCCGCCGAAAAGGCTGAGCGTTAATAAGGCAGTTTTGCTTCAAAATAACATCTTTTTGCACAACGAATGCGTTAAATCCCACAGATATGCGCCGGCATTATCTG